>Ga0129306_1002595_pt1 | contig 15486 bp, 8 predicted proteins | sample P827metagenome_FD_94438 | JGI IMG/M metagenome (GOLD analysis project Ga0129306, IMG submission 94438) | Capybara group fecal microbial communities from Wisconsin, USA - P827 metagenome | ecosystem: Host-associated > Mammals > Digestive system > Large intestine > Fecal | place: USA: Wisconsin...
GCCTTCGCCGATTTCCGTTTCCAGTTTGTCCAGTTCGTATTCCGTGGTTCCCAGACGGTCAATCTGTTTACGGACAGCCGCTTCATCCAGTGCATGCTTCCGTGCCGGTTCCGCGATAAAATCCGTCAGGGCGGCGCCGGTGCTGCCGTCGGCGTCTGTCAGTACGACTTCCAGCGGATTACCCATACGCGCAGTTACTTTTGCCGTAACGGGTATCCGTTTTTTATTTTTTTCTCCGTAGAACTGCCCGGCGTAAGCCATCAGGCCGCTGTCCAGAGTACGGAAGACACGGTCGTTCAGCCGCACGCCTTTCGGCACATCAATCTCCGCCAGAGAGCCTGCTTCCGCCTCTTCCACCATCTTCCCGCTGACCCGGAGCGTATTAACTGTCGTGCCGACGCGTCCGCCCACTTTTACCCAAAACTCCAGTCCGTCGCCGGTGCGGATCGCCTTGTCCAGCTTCACCACCGCTTTGGTATGGTCGTTGTTCAGTTTCTGCACGCGACCAATCAGCACGCCCCGGTTATTGGGACGGCGGTCGCTCATCATCAGGCGGCCCTGATGCTTTTCCAGGTAGGCCGTGGTGAAATCCCGGTTAAAAATCTGCTCGATGTTAGCCAGATCCTTCGCCGGCACTTCGTAGACCCCGCGTTGGTAGCTGTCCATGGCCCGGCGGTACGCGTCCACTACCACCGCCACGTATTCCGGCCGTTTCATGCGGCCTTCAATTTTATACGAGATGACGCCGGCTTCAATCATCTGCGGCAATACCCGCAATGTGTTCAAATCCTTCGGGCTTAACAGATATTGCCCGGCATCTTTTCCTGCCAGCAAATCTTTTCCGTTCTTATCCACCAGTGTGTACGGCAGACGGCAGGGCTGGGCACAGCGTCCCCGGTTGCCGCTGCGCCCACCGATCAGACTGCTCATAAGGCACTGACCCGAATAGCACACGCACAGCGCGCCATGGACAAAAGCTTCAATCTCCAGGCCGGTTTCACAGGCTTTCTTTAAGTCAGACAGGGACAGTTCACGGGCAGGAACCACCCTGACGATTCCGTGTTCCGCCGCAAAGCGCACACCGGCGGAATTGGTCACCGTCATCTGGGTGGAAGCATGAAGAGGCAGCCCGGGCACCAGCTTCTGCGCCGCCCTGATGATGCCCATATCCTGGACGATGATGCCGTCCACACCCACGTTATGCAGAAAGATCAGATAATCTTCCAGTTCCGGCAGTTCTTTATCATCCACCAGCGTGTTCACCGTCACATACAGACGAACGTGATGCATATGGCAGAAATAAACTGCTTTCGCCATTTCCTCCCGGTCAAAGTTGCTGGCATAGGCCCGGGCCCCAAATGCTTTACCGCCTAAATACACCGCATCAGCCCCGGCATTCACTGCCGCTTCCAGCGCCTCCCACGTACCTGCGGGGGCAAGTAATTCTATTTCTTTCTGCATAATCGGACTCCTGTATTTGACGAAAGCAGCACCGGCACAAGGACGATGCTGCTTTTATGTTTTTCAGCTATCTTTGCGTTACATTCTGTTTTCTTTACAAAGCAGAAACAACCATACGCAAACATTATAGAACTATTTAACTATTACCGTAACATTACATTCACGGACTCCGGCAATTTTTTCCCAGGGACGCTGATAACTCAACTGCAACCGGTAAGTTCCCGGCAATTTTGCCGCATAAAACTGAAACTCCAGGCCCGGTGTTCCCGTCTGTTCTTTTTGGGAATTGGAAATCATAAAAGAACTGCCGGCTTTCATAATACCGTTAGCCGGGCCGCCGGAAACAGAATTAACCCACTGAAACCCGGTGCTTGGATTCGCATTCAGCTTAAAGGCAAACAAATCACCCTGTTTTAAGGCCAGAATCTTGCCGTCGCTGTTCTCTGTCAGCTTCCACACTGTGATCAGCCTTCCTATATCACCGATACGGGACAGGGGCAGCAACTCCTGATAGGAAAAGACACGGTCGTATACGGCGCCTTTTTTCTCTGCAAAAGCAACTCCGCTTTCTGTAAAGAGTACGTTATCGGCATTCTTGCCCAACAGTTTTTCCCGCTCTTCTCCGCCGAAAAAGAACTCATCCAACGTAAATTCCCGTCCGGTAGTAAGGTCAATGTTGACCGCGCGGAAATAACTGCGTTTGTCGTTACTGCCCTTAAGCAGCACGCTGACAAGGCTGGGACGGTTCAACGTCACTTCATAGGTAACTTTACCTTTTTTGCCTACCTTGCCCGCCACTTCATCTGCCGCGCTGCGCAACACATTATTGGCAGCGTGCTGGAGCGCTTCATCGTTAGCTCCGTCAATTACAGGCCTTTCCATATGGATCTGTTTTCCGTCTTTAATTTCTGTCAACACAGTGGTAGGCTGATCCGCGAACACACTCTGACAAAACAGCAACAAAGCTGCCAGCAACGCACCTGCTATCTTTTTCATGAGCCCTCCTTATAAACCTAAGGCCTCTCACATTTTTTCCGCAAAGGCAACGGCCTGGTCCATACGTTCCAGCGTTTTATCCTTACCCAGCAGCACCATCACATCAAACATGCCCGGCGTTACCGTTCGGCCGGATAAGGCCAGACGGCTGGGCTGGATCACCTTGCCCAACGCCACGCCTTCTTCTTCCGCAATGGTATTGTACAGTTTTTCCAATTCTACTTCGTTAAACTCTGCTTCTGTCGTTGCCGCCACACGTTCCCGACACTTTTTCAACAGGGCAATGCCTTCCGCATTGAAAAACTTGCGGGCGCCTTTTTCATCAAAGGCATCAAAATCCTTAAAGAAATATGTGGAAGCGTCCACAATCTCCTGCAAGGTTTTCACACGGACACGCACCACTTCCACCAGATGGGTCAGGTACTTCTGATTTTCTTCGTCCTGCAGCCACTCTTCGGTAATGAGACCGTCCTTCACGAAGAAAGGTTTCGCATCGTTGACGATGCGTTCCAGCGGGAGACTCTGCAGATACTGGCCGTTGATCCAGTACAGTTTTTTGATATCATATACTGCCCCTTTGTGGGACATCTTGTTCATGTCAAACTGTTTGACCGTTTCTTCCTTGGTGATAATCTCCTGATTTCCTTCCGGGGACCAGCCTAACAGGGTCAGATAGTTCAGCAGCGCTTCCGGCAGGTAGCCCATGGCCTGGAATTCTTCCACGGACTGGGCGCCATGGCGTTTGGACAGCTTGCTGCGGTCCGGGGCCAGGATCATGGACATGTGGCCGAATTCCGGCACCGGGAAACCCAGGGCTTCATACAGCAAAATCTGCTTCGGCGTGTTGGGAATGTGTTCCTCCGCCCGCAGCACATGGGTCATGCCCATCAGATGGTCGTCGATGACAACGGCAAAGTTGTAAGTCGGCGTGCCGTTGGTCTTTGCAATCACAAAATCATCAAACTGGGTCAGATCAAAATCCATGCGGCCATGGATCATATCCTTCACCCGCATGTTGCCCTTCATGGGAATCTTAAAACGGATGGAATGCGGTTCCCCTGCCGCAATCCTGCGCTCCACTTCCTCTTTGGAAAGGTTGCGGCAGGTACGGGGATAACGGAACGGCTGTTTCCGCTGCCGCTGGAGCTCCCGCTGGGCTTCCAGTTCTTCCGGTGTGCAGAAACAGTAGTAGGCCTTACCCTCATCCAGCAACTGCTTAAGATATTTCTGATAAATCTCCGTACGCTGGGACTGGTAGTACGGTTCACTGGGGCCGCCCACTTCCGGACCTTCGTCCCAGTCCAGGCCCAGCCATTTCATACTGCGGATGATCTGGCCCACCGAACCTTCCTGGAAACGGGAGGGATCTGTATCTTCAATACGCAAAATCAGTTTGCCGCCCTGACTTCTGGCAAACAGCCAGTTGAACAGACAGGTACGGGCGCCGCCCACATGTAAATTTCCCGTAGGACTGGGGGCAAAACGTACGCGAACTTCACTCATGCTTTTCTATCTCCTCTTACTTAATCTGTCCTTCCACAACGCCCCAGGCAGCCTGCAACGCTTCATCCACTTTTTCCGCGTCCTTGCCGCCGGCCTGCGCCATATCTGGGCGGCCGCCGCCGCCGCCGCCGCAGATGGCAGCCACTTCTTTCACGATTTTGCCGCAGTGGATGCCTTTGGCGACTGCATCCTTGTGGGCCATAGCCAGGATGCCGATTTTGCCGTTCTCGAAAACGGAAGCCAGCACCACCACGCCGCCGGTCTTGTCCCGCAGCTGGTCGCCCATGGTACGCAGCGCATTTACATCGGACACACTCACCTTCTGCACCAGTGTGTTGACGCCTTTGATCTCTTTCATCTGGTCTGCCGCGCTGGAAGCCGCTGCTGCAGCTATCTTACTCTCCAGCGCCTTTACTTTCTGGCAGGCGTCTTTCGTTTCAGACAGCAGCACGTCCAGACGTTCCTCCACATCCGTATTGCGGCAGTGAAGCTTGCCCGCCACATTACCAATGGTCTTTTCCAGGCCTTCCACATACTGCAGGGCGCCGAAACCGGTCACCGCTTCGATACGGCGCACGCCCGCGCCGGTGGAAGACTCGCTGACGATCTTGAAGAGACCGATCTGGGCCGTGTTGCTTACATGTACGCCGCCGCACAGTTCCATAGAAAAATCCGGAACGGTAACGACCCGCACCACGGCACCGTATTTTTCACCGAACAGCGCCATCGCGCCGCGTTTCTTTGCTTCTTCAATCGGCACTTCTTCAAAGGTTACGGTCTTGGCCGCCAGAATCTGCTTATTAACCATCTTCTCCACCTTCGCCAGTTCTTCCGGCGTTACCTGGGAGAAATGGGAAAAGTCAAAATGCAGACGGTCCGGACCTACATAGCTGCCTGCCTGGTTGACATGGCTGCCCAGCACACTGCGCAGGGCTGCCTGCAGCAGATGGGTAGCTGTATGGTTACGGGCAATGTCGGATCTCCGGACAGTATCCACTTCATAGGTCACTGCGTCCCCAACCGCAATAGTTCCCTCTTCCACCGTGCCTGCCATAAACGTTACACCGTCCGGCAGCTTTTTCGTCTTGGTAACACGCATCAGGCCGGCCGGCGCTTTAATCACGCCGATATCGCCCAACTGTCCGCCGCCTTCCGCGTGGAAACCGGTTACGTCCAGGATCACTGCAGCGTCCTGTCCGTCAGAAACCGCATCCACCGGCTGGGCGTCAGTCACCGGATAGATCTTCATCACTTTGCCGGCATGGGCGGATTCATCAACTTTTAATTCTGCCGCATTCAGATCGCGGTCATTATACAATACAGGACGTCCGGTCTTATCGTCCCGGGCATCCCGGGCCATCTTGCGCTGCACTTCCAGCGCTTCCCCAAAGCCCTTTTCATCCAGGGTCATGCCGTGTTCTTCCAGAATTTCCGCCGTCAGTTCTTTAGGAAAACCGAAAGTATCGGAAAGTTTGAAAGCAACGTCACCGGCCAGTTCAGTCCTGCCCGCTTCCTGCAATTTTGTAATTTCAACATCCAGCATGTCGCAGCCGCTCTTCAGGGTTTTAAGGAAGCTGCTCTCTTCCATGTGGATGACTTTCTTAATATAATCCTGTTTCTCACGGATTTCCGGATAGTGCTCGCCGTACATGGAAACCACCACATCCACTGCGCCGCCCAGGAACTCATGGTCGATACCCAGCAGGCGGCCGTGACGGACAGCCCGGCGCAGCACCCGGCGCAAAATGTAACCCCGCCCCAGGTTGGAAGGCAGGATGCCGTCGCCGATCATAAAGGTCAGGCTGCGGGCATGGTCGGCAATTACCTTCAGCGACACGTCGGTCTTCGGGGATGCATTGTAGGCCACGCCGCTTACTTTGGAAGCGTACTCGATAATGGGGAAAATCAGGTCCGTTTCAAAGTTGGAAGGCTTGCCCTGCAGTACGGAAGCAATGCGTTCCAGACCGGCGCCTGTATCAATGTTCTTATGTTCCAGCGGCGTGTAAGTGCCGTCTTCGTTCTGGTTGAACTGGGTGAATACCAGGTTCCACAATTCCAGGAAACGCCCGCAGTCGCAGTCCGGTCCGCAGTCCGGTTTGCCGCAGCCCCGTTCCGGACCTAAATCAATGTGGATTTCGGAGCAGGGGCCGCAGGGACCGCTGCCGATTTCCCAGAAGTTATCTTCCAGGCGCATGATGCGCTCGTCGGGAATTCCCACATCTTCATGCCAGATCTGGTAAGCTTCATCGTCGGAAGTGTGGATGGTAATGTACAGCTTGTCGCCGGGCAGTTCCAGTTCTTTGGTCAGGAACTCCCAGCTCCAGGGAATAATCTCTTTCTTGAAATAATCACCGAAGGAAAAGTCCCCCAGCATTTCAAAATACGTATGGTGCCGGGCGGTGCGTCCCACATTTTCAATATCGCCGGTACGCACGCATTTCTGGCAGGTAGTCACACGGGGAGAAGGCGGCTTCATCTTTCCGGTAAAGAAAGGCTTGAAAGGAGCCATGCCGGCGCCGATCAAAAGCAGGGTCGGATCATCCTGGGGAATCAGGGACGCGCTGGGCAGGCGCATATGTCCCCGTTCTTCAAAAAATTTCAAAAACCGTTCGCGGAGTTCATTGCCGCTCATGTACTTCATAAGTTCTCTCTCCTTTTGCGTTTATAAAACATCTTACTATTATAAACAAATTATACTAACTATAAAATTATACGCAAAATCACGGACAATGTCAATTTCTACAGAAAATAAAAACAGCTGCAACCGGTAAGGTGTCGTAAAACCGTTCGTGTTTACGAAGAATCTCCCGGTGCAGCAGTTTTCTTTCTAACTTTCTTACTAAAAACAAATTGCCCCACGAATGCCGTTCATCTTCAAGGTATTGAACCTGCATGTGCAGGTGGGTGCCTTACCGCCAGTCGCAAAAGTCCACTCGGAGGAGGCTGGTTTTTGAAAGGCGCGACATCAGGCTCCCTTGGTAAATTCGTTGGCTCAGCACGTAGAAAGATGTAACGAACATCGCAGGGTAACTTTTAAAAGTTTATTCGGTTTTCCATTTGCAGGCCTTTTTTCCGTCGAGCCGGAATCATGGCTGACCTGTAAATCCTTACACCTATAATATAACAGACCCGGCGCATTTTTTCAATGCTCCGGGTCTGAAATTTACTGTTTTTTCTCTTTTGCCAGCAGGGACAGGCGGATGTGTAACTCCCGCAACTGTTTTTCGTCAACTACGTTGGGTGCTTCGCTCATCATGTCGTTGGCGTTCTGCGTCTTCGGGAACGCGATGACATCGCGGATGGAAGGACGTTTTGCCATCAGCATGATCATGCGGTCCAGACCGAAGGCCAGACCTCCGTGGGGAGGCGCGCCGTATTCAAAGGCCTGCATCATGAAACCGAATTTTTCCTGGGCTTCTTCATCGGTAAGACCGATGGCTTCAAAGATGGCATTCTGCACGTCGCGGCGATGGATACGGATGGAACCGCCGCCCAGTTCAACACCGTTCAGCACCATATCGTACGCTTTGGCATACACCTTGCCGGGGTTGGTCTTTAACAGCGGCAGGTCTTCGTCGCAGGGAGATGTGAACGGATGGTGCATGGCTACCCAGCGTTTGTCGTCCTCGTTCCACTCAAACATCGGGAAGCGGGTCACCCAGGTAAAGCACAGCTTGTCTTTATCGATCAGGTTCATGCGTTTTGCCATTTCAATACGCAGTGCGCCCAGCGCCTGGGCCACGGTGGCAGGCTTGTCCGCCACAAAGAGCAGCAGATCGCCCGGTTCCGCGCCGGCGGTTTCTTTAATCTTGTTCAGATGGGCTTCGTCAAAGAACTTGGCAATGGGCGATTTCACGCTGCCATCCGGCTGGATCTGCATCCAGGCCAGGCCTTTGGCGCCGTAGATTGCCACAAAATCAACCAGTCCGTCCAGTTCCCGGCGGGGAATGTTGGCATCGCCTTTTACGTTGATTGCTTTCACAATGCCGCCGTCGGCAATGATATTGTTAAAAACTTTGAAATCGGAGCCGGAAACCGCATCCACCATGTTGATCAGGGGCATGTCGAAGCGCAGGTCCGGTTTGTCGCTGCCGTATTTGTCCATGGCTTCGTCCCAGGTCATGCGCTGCATGGGACGGGGAATATCCACGCCCAGCGCTCCTTTGAACACATAAGCGATAAGACCTTCCATCATGTCCATGACATCGTCCATCTCTACAAAGGACATTTCTACGTCCAGCTGGGTAAATTCCGGCTGGCGGTCGGCACGCAAATCCTCATCACGGAAGCAGCGGGCGATCTGGAAATAGCGTTCATATCCGCCTACCATCAGCAGCTGTTTGAAAATCTGGGGGGACTGGGGCAGCGCGTAGAACTTGCCGGGGTTCACGCGGCTGGGCACCAGGTAATCCCGGGCCCCTTCCGGCGTGCTCTTGCACAGCATGGGGGTCTCGATTTCCAGAAAACCATTGTTGTCCATATAGTCCCGCATCAGCTTGGTCACTTTGTGACGCAGGATCAGGTTGGCCTGCATTTCCGGACGGCGCAGGTCCAGATAACGGTATTTCAGGCGCAGGTTTTCATCGGTGTCGATGCCGTCCTGAATATAAAACGGAGGTGTCTTGGCGCCGTTCAGCACGTTCAGGGTGTGGGCCGCCACTTCGATCTCGCCGGTAGCAATGTTGGGATTTACGGTTTCCGCATCCCGTTCCCGCACTTTGCCGAAGACCTGGATCACATATTCGCTGCGGATCGCTTCCGCGTTTTTAAAACTCTCCCCCGCATCCGGGTCGATTACCACCTGGCAGATACCGGAACGGTCCCGCAGGTCAATAAAGATCAGTCCGCCATGGTCGCGGCGTTTGGACACCCAGCCGCACAAAGCTACCTCTTTGCCGGAATCCGCTTTGGTCAGGGTTCCGCAATGCTGATCGCGTTTAAACTTTTCACTCATTATTCTGCACCTCTGTTTTTAATATAGTTGTAATCTCAGCAAGAGGAATTTCCCGCTGGTTGTTATCTTTATCTGCTGCCTGCATGTCCCTCAGGGTCACACAATTCCGCGACAGTTCGTCTTCCCCGAAGATCAGCACATATTTGGCGTTTAACCGGTTGGCTGCTTTCATCTGGGCCTTCATGCTGCGCTGCTGGTAATCATAAGCTGCGCAGATGCCTGCTTCTCTTAATTTTTCCACTGTTGTGAAAGCAAGAGCCGCGGCTTCCGCTTTCGGTGCAACGGCAAACACATCGATAGCGTCATCCGCAGCGGGAAGCAGATTCTGGCTTTCCAGCGCCAGGATCACCCGCTCCATGCCCATGGCAAAACCGATGCCCGGCGTCACAGGCCCCCCTACTTCTTCCACCAGGCCGTCGTAACGGCCGCCGCCTAATACGGCGCTCTGGGCGCCCAGGGGCGTGTACTGGATTTCAAAAGCAGTCCTCGTATAGTAATCCAGACCGCGCACCAGCGTGGGATCGATGACAAAGTCCACGCCGGAGGCTGTCAGCAGTTCCTGCACTCTGGCAAAATGATCTTTACAGTCTTCGTCCAGGCATTCTGCCAGCTTTGGAGCTCCGGCTGCCAGCGCATGGCATTTCTCGTTTTTACAGTCCAATATGCGCATGGGGTTCCGGTCGAAACGGGAACGGCAGTCTTCGCAAAGTTCTGCCAGATGGGGCCGGTAATAGTCCTGCAGTTTCTGCCGGTAGGCCGGACGGCATTCCGGACAGCCCACCGTGTTGATCTTCAGCTGTAAATCCTTCAACCCCAGTTTGCGCAGAATCTGTACGGCCAGCAGGATGATCTCCGCATCCGCATTAGGTCCCGGGGCCCCCAGCAATTCCACTCCAAACTGGTGGAACTGGCGCTGCCGGCCTGCCTGGGGCCGGTCATACCGGAACATGGGGCCGATATAGAACAGTTTGGCCGGATCCGGTTCCGCATACATTTTATGTTCAATGAACGCCCGTACTGCCGAAGCCGTATTTTCCGGACGCAGCGTGATGCTCCGTTTACCCCGGTCAGTGAACGTATACATTTCTTTCTCTACAACATCCGTTGTATCCCCGATGCCACGCTGGAATAATTCCGTGTGTTCAAATACCGGGGTGCGGATTTCTTTAAAGCCAAAACACCTGCAAAGGTCACGCAGGACTCCTTCCACGTAGCGCCAGGCGCCAACCTCCGATGGAAGGATATCCTTGGTGCCCCGCGGCATCGTCGTCAACACCCTAGACTCCCCCTTCATCAATCCAAAACCGTTTATCCTGTTATATAAAAAGCAAGATTACAATTTTCCATTTACAAAACAGAATTCCCTGATTAACAAATTCACAAATCAATAAACGCTATATATTTTACCACTTTTCACACAGGCTGACAATCGGTCTGCCTTATTGTATGAAAATATTTTTCTGAAATACCATCAGTCCGGGTAATGGATAAACTTACTGTTTTTTTTCATTTCCAACTGTTCTTTCCGTTGCTGCACCAGTTGGTCATCTATCGGGTCTGTAGTCAGCGACGCGGCAATCTCATCTGTCATAATATCTTCTTCCTCTTCCGGTTTTGCCGGTTCTTCCCCGCCATAATGCCACAATTCGTCATACAGCACACGGTATACCGCGGCCACCGGCATGGCAAAGAGCATGCCCAGGATACCGAACAGTTTGCCGCCGATCATTAAGGCCAACAGGATTAAAACAGGATGTAACTTGATTTTCTTTCCCATCACTATGGGCTGCAGCAGCTGGCTGTCTACCGTGTAATAGACAACATAGAAAACAGCAAGACAAAACGCCGTCTGCGGCGTAGTTGATGTGTAGGCCACAAAGACCGCAGGTATTGCGGAAATCATCGGACCGATGACCGGAATGGTCTCCGCCAGCAGAGCGATCAACCCAAAGACCAGAGGATAGGGAATTCCCAGAATCAGCAGCACAATGGTTACGGACAGCGCAGCCAAAAGGCTCATCTTCCAGAGTCCTTCCACATACCCGCTGATGGCAACACCGATCCGCGCCAGCACATGACTGACCTTGGGGCGTGCTTCCGGTGTAAACAGGTCAGTAATCATAGTACAGAGTTTACGCCAGTCTTTCAGAAAATAAAAGGCCAGGAACGGTACAACGATCAGACCCACCAGGTTTGCTACCATCTGCACCGTGGAGTTCAACAGATTCCGCACTACATTGGTCAAGAAACCCATGATAGAATTAATTGCATCGTTCAACAGTCCTTCCACATTGGACGGAAGCACTGGCATGCTGGCAGAAGGTTCTTTCAAAATACGGAGCAGCGATTTTCCCTGCATCTGTTCCGAATATTCCGGTAGTTTGACAATCAATTCATTAATCTGCCCGAACAGCGGGAGCACCACAAACGAAATCACGATTATCGCAAAAATTGCGGAAGCAATAAAGGCCAGGATGATTGCCGCCACCCGGGATGGATGCATGCCGGTTTTTCCCAACTGCAGCCTGACAAACATCCTCGTCAGCGGATACAGGGCAAAAGCCAGGCCGATCGCCAGCAAAATCGGGAACAGGAAAGAACTCATCGCATACAGGATTGCGGATATGATAAACGCGATGAGGAATTTCACTGCCGTATGTTGTTGTATATAATGGAGATATTTATTTTTCATGCTTAAGCTCTTTCAAACTTACGGAACAACAGGTACAGGCAAACGGAAACGAACTTCTTTCGGTTTCGGGCAGGCAGAACACTCTTTTACAGCCCCTTGCCTGCTCCCCCAATTATTGCAAAAACGGATTGCGTTTCCTTTCCCATCCCACATTGGTAGCAGGACCATGCCCCGGCAGCAGCGTAACATCATCCGCCATGGGCAGAATCTTTTCCTTGATTGATTTCAGCAGCTGGCCGTAATTCCCGCCGGGCAGATCGGTACGCCCGACAGACTCCGCAAAAATTGTGTCACCGCAAAAGACTGCTTCATCCGCCACATAGCAGACGCCTCCCCGGGTGTGGCCGGGAGTTGTCAGTACTTTGAACTTAAGGCCGGCTGCTTCAATTTCGTCATTGTCTTTGACTATCACATCGGCCGCCCCGTAATTTCTCACCGGTCCCGGGAAAAACATGGATTTGGCGTGGGTCAGCATGTCCGCGTCCCCTTCCCCGATATAAACCTTCGCGCCGGTTCCTTCCCGGACTTCCTTCAGTCCGCCTATGTGATCTTCATGCCCGTGGGTCAGCAGGATGGCATCGATGGTCAGGCCGTATTTTTTTACCACATCCATAATGCGGTCACCGTCATCTCCCGGATCAATCATCACGGCATGTTTCGTCTCTTCGTTTTCCGCCAAATAACAATTGGTGCAAAAGGGGCCCACTTCCATCAATCTGATTTTCATCGTTTCTTTCCTTTCCCGCTTTCTGCGATACCGCTTCCGGTCGTCAACCGTTCTACACTGTAAATCCCCTGGATACGCTTGATCCGGCTCATAATGGTTTCCAGCTGTCCGATATTGGTAATATCCAGGCCCAGATGAATCGTCGCCATCTTGTTTTTATCAGAATGGCTGCTGATATTGTTAATATTGATTTTATTTTCACTAATGGCCATCATAATATCAACCATAATACCCGGCTTGTCTGCCGCGATAATCACAATGTTCGCTTTATAAACGTCGTCCGTCGCCACATCCCATGTCACGTCAATCAGGCGGCTCTGCTCCTCCGGATTATTTGACATGACATTAGGACAATCCGTGCGGTGAACGGAGATGCCGCTGCCCCGCGTGATATAGCCGATGACCGGATCCCCCGGTACCGGATTGCAACACCGGGCCAGTTTGACCATGATGCCGTCCTCGCCTTTCACCAGAATGCCGTGGCTGGACTTGGCTCTGGAAGTCCGGGGTTTCAGTTCCGCCAGCAGTTGGGATAAATCTTTTTTGCTCTGCAGTTGCTTCTGTTGTTCAAGTTTGTATATATCCACCAGTCGGGACATAATAGCGGTCAGGGTCGTTCCTCCGTACCCCAGGGAAGCCAGCAGCCCGTCCACATCCGGCAGGCGCAGTTTCTCTGCTACGGTTTTCAGTTTATCCTGACTGGCAAATTCTTTATGGTTATAACCCAGCCGCTTGCATTCCTTTTCCAGCATGTCGCGGCCGCGCTCAATATTCTCTTCCTTACGTTCCTTTTTGAACCAGGATTTGATTTTATTGCGGGTATCGGATGAACCGGCAATGTTGATCCAGTCACGGCTGGGACCGGAAGCCTGCTTGCTGGTGATGACTTCCACAATATCGCCATTGGACAGCTTGTAGTCCAGCGGCACGATACGCCCGTTTACCTTGGCGCCGATACAACGGTTGCCTACATCCGTATGGATCCGGTACGCGAAATCAATAGGCACAGACCCCACCGGCAGATCGATCACATCGCCCCGGGGGGTAAACACAAAGACTTCATCCGCAAAGACATCCATTTTAACAGTATTGACAAAGTCTTTGGAATCGCTCATGTCATTGTGCCATTCCAGCAACTGGCGCAGCCAGGACAGTTTTTCCGCATAGGTTTTGTCCGAACCGGTTGCCACATTGGAACCGCCGCTTTCCTTATAACGCCAGTGCGCTGCGATACCATATTCGCTAATGCGGTGCATCTCAAAGGTACGGATCTGGATTTCCAGCGGCTGTCCGTTAGTAAAGGCAACCGTGGTGTGCAGGGACTGGTACATGTTGGATTTAGGCACAGCCACATAATCCTTGAAACGGCCCGGGATGGGGCGCCACAGTCCGTGCACGATTCCCAGCGTGCCGTAGCAATCCTTTACCGTGTCCACCAATACGCGGATAGCCAGCAAATCATAAATTTCATTCAGTTCTTTATGATCCCGCATCATCTTTTTATAGATGCTGTAAAAGTTCTTGGGACGACCCTGAATCTCGCACTTGATATTAACCCTGTCGAGTTCCTGGCGCAAAGTCTCCATGGCATCGTTGATCATGGCTTCCCGTTCTTTCCGCTTCGTTTTGACCTGCTCTACCAGATTGTAGTACAGCTCCGGATCCTGATACCGGAAGGCCATGTCTTCCAGTTCCCATTTTATGGTATAAATGCCCAAACGGTTGGCCAGGGGCGCATAAATTTCCAGCGTTTCCTTGGAAATAGACTGCTGTTTGTGCACCGGCATGTATTTCATGGTACGCATGTTATGCAGACGGTCCGCCAGCTTGATGATAACCACCCTTATATCCTGGGCCATGGCCAGAAACATCTTGCGGTAGTTTTCAATCTGCCGCTCCTCTTTCGAAATATATTCTATCTTGCCCAGCTTGGTCACGCCGTCTACCAGCATAGCTACCTTCGCGCCAAACATTTCCTTCAATTGTTGAAGAGTAGTATCCGTGTCCTCCACCACATCGTGCAAAAAGGCGGCAGCCAGCGTTTCCTCGTCCATCTTCATCCGGGCCAGAATATTAGCAACCTGGATAGGATGGATAATATAAGGCTCACCGGAACGCCGCTTCTGGTCTGCATGTTTTTTCGCGGCAAATTCATAGGCTTTCCTGACCAGCGCGATCTGCTTCTCGTCAAGATATGTTTTCAGATATTCAAAAAACTCTTCAATAGTTACATTCTGGTCTTCTTTAGCGGGCATTCTGTATTCCTTCCTGATTTGCGGAAACACTGACAAATACATACTTTCAAGCTGATTTGACCGGTATTTCCCCACGTCTGCAAAACGTATCGGTCTCTGTTATTGTGTTAAAATATATTAATGCTGATAATCACGCAGGCAGATCAGCGCTTCCGTAAGCTCTGAATTCTGGCGCAGGCAATACGTAAACTGTTTTGATAAATATCCAGCAGCTCATCTCTTTCCGCGCACAGGCCGGCATAGGTCGGGGACGCTTCCAGCTGTCTGCGTTCTGTGCTGCCCATCATCAGTTCATCTCCCTGGATCCGGAAAAACTTCAGCTCGCGGAAAATCTGCAGATCACTATCTTTTAAACGCAGCTGATGCTTCTCTGCCTGAAACTTCAGCTGGCCTAATTTGGCAACTGCCTGGGACTGCAGCACCTTTTTAATAAACCGGTAGGCATCGGCCAGATGGTTCCGGTCAGGATATTCTTCCAGAAGCTTATGCTTCTGCATATACAGATCATCCTCATTATACAGAATGTATAATACAGTTCTGTTTTTACCGGCGACCGGGAAATTCCCCCACCGGAAGATATTCTCTCCCGGCAGCTCATAAAAGATAATCTGCCGCTCAGTTTCATCGCACAGCTCTCCGTAATACCGGACCTTTACATTGGAAAAGGCAGACAACTCTTTCTCTTCCGCGCTGTTTTTATTGATAAAAACAGTAAACCTCTGACCCGAATGCAGAATCCGCGCCAGCACCGTTTCCTTGAATTCGGTGTTCCTGCGGTAGTCATGCAGTTCCATACCCATGCGGAAAGCCACAATATCCAGATTGATGCTTTCCATGTTGTTAAAGAAGTTGATACGGGGCTTAAAGGCAATATCCGCCTGGGCATTGTTGCAAAGGC
>Ga0129306_1002597_pt1 | contig 15469 bp, 13 predicted proteins | sample P827metagenome_FD_94438 | JGI IMG/M metagenome (GOLD analysis project Ga0129306, IMG submission 94438) | Capybara group fecal microbial communities from Wisconsin, USA - P827 metagenome | ecosystem: Host-associated > Mammals > Digestive system > Large intestine > Fecal | place: USA: Wisconsin...
AAAAGCAGTAAACTGCTCTAAATGCTGTTTTTTATGATATTAATTGTTTTTTCCGCACTTTCTGACCACTGAAAGCGGCGCGTCCAGTCAATTCCACAGGCAATAAGTTTTTCACGGCAATCGCGCTCTGTAACAATGCATTCAATTGAAGCGGCAAACTGTTCAATATTATCCGGATCAAAAAACAGTGCATTTCCACCGGTAATTTCGCGCAACGCACCGCTGTCCGCACATGCAACAGGAATTCCGGTTGCCATCGCTTCAATTACAGGAAGCCCTACACCTTCATTAACAGCCGGGAAAATACATGCATCCGCACCAGAATATAAATCCCCAAAACCTTCCGGCGGAAAAAAGCCCGTCATAAAAATATCAGACATTGCAGAACTTTTTTTAACGGCATCCTGAATTGCAGAAGTACATGCATCATCACCGCCAGTAATTACAAGTCTGTGAGGGAGATGTGTTTTTTCTTTAAAAACTGTAAACGCTTTTATCAATTCAATATGTTTTTTCTGAGGAGTGTTCATACGTGTTGCATAAATCAGATAAGGCCGCTTTATCGCAAAAGGCTTTACACTTACCGTATCGGTATCATAAATAGGATGCGGGTAAAAAATAGAATGATTTATACCTGTATAAACAACTTCAATTTTTGAAACATCAATTCCAAGATTTTTCAAATCATTGCAGATAAACTGACTGGGCGTAATGATCTTTTTAGCATTGTTAAGTCCCATAAGAATATGCTTTTGATGCAGCAAATTCTTTTTTGCCATAAAAGAAGCAGAAAGACAATCGTTCACCATTGCAATTCCAGGAACCGTAAAATCATGTGGAATCATGTGTGCTGCAGAAACATATAAAACAGCATCATACTTTTGTTTTGCAGCAAAACGGTTTGCCCACAATACATGCCAAAGTCTTAAAGCACTTTTTGTATCTACCAATCTTACAGAAGTAAAAGGAATTTCTTTTTCGGACGAATAAGTATATCTATCAAGCGGAGAACCGAAAAGTTCGTATTCAACATCAGAAAACTCAGGCAAATGAGAAGCCAGAGATAAAAGGTACGAACCAAGTCCGGAACGGCCGTGTCTACAGCCAAATGTGTCAATTCCGATTTTCATGGTTGCAAATTATAGCACATAAAATCAAATATATGCTATAGTTCAACCCATGAATGAAAACCAGACTTTTTTATCGCTTGGAATTTCAAAAGAACTTGTATCCCGGCTTGAAAAACTTTCAATCAAAGAACCTACTGCCGTACAGGCTCAGGTTATTCCTGTAATTACAGACGGAAGCAGTGTTCTTTTTCAGTCTGAAACTGGAACAGGTAAAACTTTCGCCTATCTGCTCCCTCTTATACAAAAAATCGAAGCCGAGCCGAACGAAAAAAAAGCTGTAAAGCTTATTATAATTGCCCCAACATACGAACTTGCTTCACAAATAAAGACAATGATTCAAAGTATTACGGAATTAAAATCCGAACTTTGCATCGGCGGTGCACCAATCAGCCGGCAAATTGAACTTTTAAAAAAGAAACCGTCCATAGTAATCGGAAATCCTGCACGTATACTGGAACTTATTCATCTGAAAAAAATAAAAACTTCGGAAACGATAGCAATAGTCTACGACGAAGCTGACAGAATGATAGTAAAAGAACTGTATTCCGACACAACAGAACTTCTTTCTTTCATGCCAAAATCAATTCAGTTTATAGCCTGTTCTGCAACAATAACAGAAAAAACAAAGAAAATTTACGCAGACGCAATGCCTGATAAATCTGCTGCAGAAAAAATAAAAACAATTTTTCTTCCGCCCGAAGATGTTCTTAGAAAACGCATAACGCATTGGGCAATTTTTTCTGAACGCAGGGATAAAATTACAACCTTGCGGCAGTTCCTTAATGCAGAACAGCCTGTAAAAGCCCTTGTTTTTACTGCCCGTTCCGATCAGGTGGACAATATTGTTTCTAAACTGAAATTCAAAAAAATTGAATGCACAGGTTTCTATTCAAAAACCGACAAAAAAAAGCGTAAAGCTGCAATCGATCAGTTCAGGAACGGTAAATGCAAAGTTCTTGTTACAACAGATCTTGCCGCGCGCGGACTTAATATCCAGGATGTTTCACATGTAATCCAGCTTGACATGCCTGAAAAAGACGATTTTTTTGTTCACCGCGCAGGAAGAACTGCACGTGCTGGAAGAAACGGAATCAATGTTGTAATCGGCGACGAATTTGAACTCCAAAAGTATGCTGCACTTGAAAAACGCCTAAAAATAACCGTATACCCAAAAGAACTTTACGGCGGAAAAGTGCAGACACCTCAAATAGATGAACAGGATTTTCAGCCTGATTCAGCTGACTGATGCAAATTATGATACTATTTCACATTCAGATATAATATTTTTCTATGAAAACTCACTTTTATAAGCAGAATTAAAATGGTATAATGTTAGGAGTTTTTATAAGTTATTAAACGAGGTCTTTGTGTTTTTAAAAAGTCTTGATATATTCGGTTTTAAATCTTTCGCAGACAAAGTTCATGTTGATTTTGCAGACGGAATTACTGCGCTTCTCGGTCCTAACGGCTGTGGAAAAAGTAATGTAGTCGATGCAATAAAATGGGTTTTGGCCGAAAACAAATCAAAGAACCTGCGTGCGGCAAAAATGGAAGATATTATTTTCAACGGAACAGAACGCCGCCCGCCTCTTAATGTTGCTGAAGTAACGCTTACAATAATGAACGAAAACGGACTCCTTCCTCTTGAAGCCCCGGAAATTGCTATAAAACGCCGTATTTTCCGTTCCGGTGAAAATGAGTATTACATAAACAATGCTCAGGTAGGTCCGACAGAAATCAGAAAACTTTTCATGGATACAGGTGTCGGAAAAGCTGCCTATTCTGTAATGGAACAGGGAAAAATCGATCAGATTCTTTCAAGCAAACCGGAAGACCGTCGCTATCTTTTTGAAGAAGCCGCAGGTATCAGCCGCAGCAAGGCAGAATGTGCAGAAGCCGAACGAGAACTTGAAAAAACCCGTATAAACCTTCAGCAGATTGAAGTTTCGCTTGCAGAAATAAAGCGTTCTTACGATACGCTTAAGATTCAGTCTGAAAAAACAACAATGTACCGGCAGATTCGTGAAGAAATCTTCAACAACGAACTGGACATCCAGCTTTTAAAACTAAAAGGTTTTATTCAAGACAAAGTTCACAGAAGTGAAGATCTTAAAGCTGTAGAACAAAAACGAGATTCAGTCCGCGAAGAAATCGCCGCAATTACGAATACTCTTTCTGAAAACATGGACAAAATAAAAGCCATGCAGGAAGAAGTTTACAAAAAGCAGGCAGATTTAATAGGTATTCAAAAAGAAAAGAACGGAAAACTTGATCTCGCTAAACAGTTCAATGCCCGCTCAACAGAAATAAAAGAAAAAATCGGTCAGCTTGAAGCACATGGAAAAGCAATTCAGGACAGAATTGACAATCTAAACGAAGAAATCGACGACCAGAATGCTGAACTCTACAGCAAAACCAAGCATATTGAAACAATTTCCCAGAACATAAAAACCTTTCAGGCAAACATTGAACAGGCAGGAGCAAAAATCACAGAAAATGACCTTGCAGTTTCGGAATGTGAAAAAGCAATAAAAAATCTGGAAGAAATTCATTATGCTTTACGTGGCGAACTTGGTTCAATTACAGAAAATATTGTTACCGAACTTGATTCAAAATTAAAGGAAGCAGGACTTTCTATTTCTGCTGTAAATCAAGCAAAAGAAACACTGGAACAGCAGCTTTCAAAATTGAAAATTTTCATCGAAGGCCGCAAGAATATTTTTTCTGATACAGCTTCCACAGGAACAAATACGGCAAAAGCTGCACAGGAAGCAGCCGCTGCATTTGCAGAAGCTTGTAACATGATTTCAAATCTTGAAGAAGCTTTAAACAATTACATAAAAACAACTCCGTCGTTTTTGCAGGAATTTCTTTCGCCAGAAGGTATTATCACGCAAAAACGCAAAATCGATGAAAAAATCAAGCAGAATGAAGATGAAGCAGAAAAAAGCAGGAACCGCATTTCTCAACTTCATTGCGAAAACTCAGGTCTTGCAGAAAAAATCGATGAATATAAGGAAACCCTGGCAAAACTTCGCGTAAATGAAGCACAAATGCAGGCAGAAGTTACAGCCGCAAAACAACAGATTGATCTTCTGCGACGAAACCTTACATCCGAAGAAAATTCACTGCGTACAAACGAAGAAGAACTGTATACAGAACAGAAACGCGCTGACGATATAAATGAACAGATTCTCGGAATTGAAAAGGAACTTGCAGAAATTGACCGGCGCGGTCAGAATCTTGCCGAAGAACTTAAAGACCTTGACCGCAAAATTGCCGAAGGAAACAGCAGTGTTTCGGGCAAACAGGAAATACTTAATAAAAAGCAGGAAGAACAGAACAAGTATCAGAGCCGGTTTGAACAGCTTTCTATTTCTCTCGGTTCACTTGATACAGAAATCCGCAACGTAAAACAGAATTTCATGGATACACATTCGCGCGACCTCATGGAATTTGAAGAACGCATGTATAAGATTATTACACCGGCTGTAAAACTTCGTGACACACTCGCAGAAGCAAAAGAGAAACTGAAAGCCTTAGGTCAGGTAAACCTTATGGCACCAGAAGAATTCGGCGAAGTAAAAGAACGCTACGAACGACAGCTTACAAATTATAACGATACAAAAGTCAGTCTCGAAAATCTTGAACGCGTTGCAGAAGAAATTAAAGCAAAATCAACGGAAATGTTCCTTGAGACATACAATAAAATCAAAAAGAATTTCCATAACATGTTCCGCCGGCTGTTTAACGGAGGTCGCGCAGAACTGCGGCTTTCTGACCCGCAGAATGTTCTTGCAAGCGGAATCGACATTCTTGCACAGCCGCCAGGAAAGAAACTTGAAAGCATCGCATTGCTTTCTGGCGGTGAAAAAACGATGACAGCCGTTGCCCTATTATTTGCAACATATCAGGTACGCCCTTCTCCATTCTGTCTTTTGGACGAAATTGATGCAGCGCTTGACGACAAAAACGTTTCAAGTTTTGTTACAACACTTAGAGCTTTTGCAAATGTCAGCCAGTACATTATAATTACACATAACAAGAAAACTGTTATGGGCGCAAGTACAATGCTTGGCGTTACAATGGAAGAATCCGGCGTAAGTAAAGTAATTGCCCTTCGCCTTGATGAAGACATAAAAGTTGGCAAACTTCCAGAAGAGGATGTTGAACAACCGTTTGTGGAAGAAGACGTTGCTCCGGAAGAAGGTGTTTACATTCCTCCGCGGCCACCAAAAAGGATTCACAACCCGGATGGGACAATAACAGAACCTGAAAGAGAAAATAAAGCTGATGATTCAACTACCTGATTTTTTGACAGAAAAAATTGACGACCTCGTTGATTTTGTAAAAACAAAGAAATACGTAGCCCTTACTTGTATTATTCTTATAGTTTTTGCAGTCTGCGCTTTCTTGATTTTTTCAGTTCACTCATGTTCCATTGAACCGCGGAAAGTAGAAAAAATAGACCGCACGCCAAAGGTGATGGAAAATTTTACGCCCGACCAGAGTATAATAAAACCGGACGGTCCAGAAATGCCTGATGGTTATGCTTTAAGCCGCAATCCGAAGCCGCAATGGTCAGAAGAAGAAATTGAAAAACATTTTACTTCTCCAAACGCAGAAAATCTTGAAGATTTGAAAAAATCAAATGATACTTTAATAGACGAAGTTCTTGGAGCTGCTCCATGAAAAAAATATTTTTTTATACCTTATTTACATTATTGATTTTATCCGCATCTTATACCTCCGGTTCAGAAGATTTTACAGAACCAGAAGTTCAGGAACTTCCGCCGCAAACACAAGCTTCTTATCTTCCTCAGCCGGAACTTGTTACAACGGAATTTCCTTCTGAAAATCAAAAATCAGAAAGCACTGTAAAATCCGAAAACACAGAATTACCGCACGATGTACAGCCGGCAAAAGAATCAGCCTCACCTGTAAAAGATATCGAATCCGAAGTACAAATCATTGAAGAAGAGGAAGAAGAGATTGAAGAAACTGTTGCCGAAACAGAAATCATTCCATCCCGTTCTGTAACAATAAAACGCAACCAGTTTCTGGACATCGAATATCCCGGCGCAGGCTGGATTTGCATGGGAGAAAACACAAAAGAAGCAAAACTTGCACCATTCGGAAGCCGCAAACTCAATCAGGAAAAAACGTGCTTTACCTTCCGTGGACGGTATGCAGGTACAACATTACTGCACTTTTATAAAAACGATATTCTTACAGGCTCATATATTGACGACTATCTTGAAGTAACAGTCGAAGCAGAAGAAACAAATTCAAAAGAACATCTTATGGCTCCGTCATACGAAGCCGTAGTTCCACCACCGCCGAATTTCTCTTTGTTAAAAGAAAACAACAGGCAGAATTCCGCTCAGTCGGATGAACATGAAGTTCCAGCCGATGCAGTAAAATACTCTGATGTATCTAAGTCGGGCAGTACACTCTACAATTCAACACAAAAAAACGACTATTCTGCTCAGTCAGAAAACAGCGATGATACAGATGAAAACTCTTTTATTTATACAGAAGACAGCTCCGGCAAAAAATCTGGAAAAACCATAATACAGACAACAGAAGAAGAACTTGCTGCAAAACAGTCATCTGCAAAGCAATCATTGCCGGGAGCTGCAAAAGCAAAAACTTCAAAAAATGAAATAAAAGAAGAATCCGATTCGTTTGAAAATTTATCAGCCGATTTAATTCTTGAAAAAGCACGTAATGCTTATGAAAAAGCAAACTACCCGGAAGCTCTTCAACTTATAACAGACTTCTTCGAAAAAAGTGATTTAAACCTTGATCAGGCCCTTTACCTTCAGGGACAGATTCTTGAAGCAAAATCACCTGTTCAGGATATAAAAAGCGCAATCGATGCCTACGAAATAATTATAAAAAATTACAGGCAGAGCCCTTTATGGAAAAAGGCAAATGAGCGTAGCATATACCTTAAGCGCTTTTACATAAACATCCGCTAAAAAACCGCAGGAGAAAAAAATGAAAAAATTAACTTTACTCAGTTCTGCGCTTTTTATAAGTGCAGTTTTTCTTTTCAGTTCATGTACAATAAAACAGATTAACGGGCAAAACAGACAGATTTCCGTAACAGGAACAGGTTCAGTTTCTGTTGATCCAGATTTTGCTACAATCACAATGTCTGTAAGAACTTCAGCAAAAGAACTTACGGCCGCAACTAAAGAAAATGCAGAAATAATGGAAGCCGTTACAAATGCCCTGATTGCAAACGGACTTTCAAAAGAAGATATTTCAACTAAAGACTACGATATTTATCAGGAAACTCATTGGGAAAATAATCACCAGGTTCGTGGCAATTATCAGGTTTCAAATAAACTTTCTGCAATTGTAAGAAAAATTTCAAATGCAGGAACAATAATTGATGCAGCAGTAAAAGCAGGCGCAAATGAATTTTCTTCGCTAAGTTTCGGAGTAACTGACACTGCCGAAGCTTTAAAACAGGCAAGAATTCTTGCAATGAAAAACGCAGAGGAAACTGCAAAACTTTTAGCAGAAACCGGCGGAGCAGATATTGGAAAAATTATTTCGATAGACGAAATCTACGAACCCAAAAACAATACCCGGACCGTAAAAATGAATGCCATGATGCTTGCTGATTCAGCAGTCAGCGAAGCAGCAACAGGCATAAATGCAGGAAAAACTGACATAAGTGTTACAGTTAATGTAACCTATGCCTTGAAATAAAAATCACAGGAAGTTAAAATAACCGCTATGTTAGACTATAAATTTATCAAGGATAACCTTGAAGCTGTAAAAGAAAATATTAAAAACCGTAATATGACGGCAGATGCAGATCTTGTTGTAACTTTGTACGACAAGCGTACTGCACTGGTAACTGAAAAACAGAATCTTCAGCAGCGCCGTAACGAAAATGCCGCAGCAATGAAAGGCAAGCTTGATGCAGAAGCAAGAAACAAGCTTATTGCCGAAGGTAAAACAATTAAGGAAGAAATTTCCAAGGTTGATGCAGAGCTTGCAGATTATGAAGCAAAACTTGAAGAAGCTGCGCGTAACATTCCAAATATGTGTCATCCAGATGTTCCAATCGGAAAACTCGATACAGAAAATCTTGAAGTAAAGAAAGTCGGAACACCAAGGAAGTTCACATTCCCGCCAAAAGATCATATTCAGCTTGGCGAAGAATTGGATTTGATTGATTTTGACCGTGGAACAAAGGTTTCTGGTCCTAAATTCTATTACTTAAAGAATGAAGCTGTTTTCCTTGAACAGGCACTTATTATGTATGCCTTAAACATCTTAAGGAAGCACAATTTTACTCCGTTTGTAACACCGGATGTTGCACGCGAAGAAATCCTTAAAGGTATCGGCTTTAATCCACGCGGAAACGAATCAAACGTTTACGCTATTGAAGACGAAGGAACCTGTCTTGTAGCAACAGCAGAAATTACTCTTGGTGGATACCACTCTGGTGAAATTCTTCCAAAAGAAAAACTTCCGCTTTTCTACTGCGGACTTTCTCACTGTTTCCGCCGCGAAGCAGGAGCCGCAGGACAGTTCAGTAAAGGTTTGTACCGTGTTCATCAGTTCGACAAAGTAGAAATGTTTGTATACTGTACTCCGGAAGATTCTGATAAAATCCATGAAAAGCTCCGCTTAATCGAAGAAGAAATTTTTTCAGGCCTTGGACTTCCGTTCCATGTTGTAGACACCTGTACAGGAGACCTTGGAGCGCCGGCTTACCGCAAATGGGATCTTGAAGCATGGATGCCTGGACGCAACGGCGGCGAATACGGTGAAGTAACTTCAACTTCTAACTGTACAGATTATCAGAGCCGCCGCCTTAACGTTCGCTATAAAGATGACGACGGAAAAAACAAATACGTTCACATGCTTAACGGAACAGCAATTGCTGTAGGAAGAGCCATGCTTGCAATTTTTGAAAATTATCAGAATGAAGACGGTTCAATTACAGTTCCTGAAGTATTGGTTCCATTGTGCGGATTTGACAAAATCGGTCCAAAACCTAAAAAAAACTAGCAGTCTCGTAAAACATATTTACTAAGCTTTACGGAGGCATAATGAAAACAGATAAATACAGCAGAGCAATTTTTTATCTACTACTTTTTATCTGCATCATTGCCTCCGGCTTTGTTTTAAAGCTTGCAGCAGGAATTGTTGTTCCCGTTATGTTTGCAATTATGCTTTCACTCGTAATGCTGCCTCTGCTTAAAAAGTTGAAAGACAGTTTTAACATTCCCTGGATAATTTCTGCAATAATCATTCTGTTTATTTCAATTATCGCCGTAGTTACAGTCGGCAACATGCTTGTTTCAAGCCTTAAAACAATCGTTTCGCTCTATCCGCGCTACGAAACAAGGCTTCTTGCCATTTATCAGATTTTCGCCACTGCTTTCAGACTTCCGTTCAACGAAGCAAACAGCCTTTTTGAAAATCTCTGGAATCAATTAGGCGTGCGGAATGCTTTTCAAACAGCCGTAATAGCCTTTACCAGCAGTACAATAACAGTCGGAAAAACATTATTGATGATAATGATGCTTATTCTTTTTCTTGTAAGTGAAATGAATTACATAAAAGAAAAAGTAGCTTATGCATTTGTAACGCAAAAAGTTAAAGGCAGAGTTTCCAGAGTTTTCAACAACATAATAAGTGAAATTACCCGATATATTTCAATAAAATTCATTATTTCAGTCGGAACAGGAATTATTATCGGTACAGGAACTTTCCTTCTAGGGCTCGATTTTCCGGTTGTATGGGGTTTTATCGCTTTTATTCTTAACTTTATTCCTACATTCGGTTCAATTATAGCTTCTTTGATTACAATAGTTTTTTCAATTGTTCAGTTTTATCCCGATTTAAAACCGATTTTGGCAGTTACAATTCTGGTCGTAACAACACAGTTTACATTGGGCAACGTTATCGAACCGCGTATTACCGGTAAAAAACTTGGGCTTTCGCCTTTTGTCATTCTGGTAAGTCTTTCTATCTGGGGCGGTATCTGGGGATTTTCAGGATTTCTGCTGGCCGTCCCTACAACAGTAATCTTAAAAATTATCTGCGAAAATGTTTCTTTCCTGCACCCTATTGCAGTTTTCCTCGGAAATCTTCCGTCAGAAACAAAAAAAGAACTTTCTCCAATTGATGAAAATGAAGAAGAATCTGATGAACCTTCGTCTAAATCAGATGAATAAATTTTTTGTTGTCATTTCATAAACAAAGCGGACATCTTCTTCTTTCATTGAATCAAGACGGCATACAGCACATTCTTTTGAATTATCTTTGTCTTTATAGACTTCCTGCACGATGCACTCCGTATAAACATCACGCACTGCCATAGGCTTTATATCCAATGGAAAAGCAAGTTTTAAATTGAATTCAAGTCCGCTTTCAAAAAGTATTTTGTTCGATGAATTTCCAAAAACAATAATTTCATGATTCACATACAGAACTTCAGGATTTTCCGACCGAACCTGTAATGTATGTATATTCTGCTTTTTAGAAGCAAGATATCTGCATACAGGAATAAGAAAAATTCCGTTTCCTAAATTCTTTTTCTTTTTTGCCTGGGCAACAAACTCTTCAAGATACTGTTTTGCACACAAACTTTCTTCGGCAGGAATTTCACTCCAAACAGGCTTTGAAAACAGGCGATATCCAGAAGCTGCAGGACAAAGCAAATTTACATCAGTTTTATCATCTGTTTTATAAGAAAGTTCAGCTGTAAATGAATTTGTTTTTTGAACAGGAGTTTCAGAAATCCGGCTAATTTCAGCAGGAATTACCAGAGCAAGCCCTGCTGAAACCTGCGCCATTTTTGTAACAAAGCAAAGCCCCAATCCATTAAAATAAAACTCAACACGTACTGTTTTTCCTTCAAACGCAGCTGCTGCCTGCGGAGGGTTTGCCAGAAGAATTATTCCCTGATTCAAAACTGTAAGTTTTTCAGCAGTAAGCGCAACAGGAAAAACAGCACTCGTAGGCGAATGAACACCTGATTCAGGAGCAGTTTCCAATGGCGTTACAGTTACAGGAACATTTGCATCCCGTAAGTACTTCAAAACCAATTCGCGTTCAATTCCTGTAAGTTTTTGCTGCATATCAGCTTACCTGCCATTTCTTTATTTGTATTTGCTCAATTTTCCAGTCAGATTTTTTGTCCAAGTATAAATAGACAATCAGCCTGCCTGCACTACTTATAAAACAAACTGGAACCTCAAAGGTATCGTCACTTATAAAAGGAGAACCATAAATATATGTTACAGTTTCTTTTTTATCAGTATCAAAATACTTTTCTGAATCAGTTTTAAAGAAAACTAATTCGCTCATAGAACCGGCAGCCATAAAAGAATCCATAGCAGAAGACGAGCAGAATGCATCACAAAATCCTCTTACTACACCTTTTGCCTTTAAGTCAAGCAATGTTAAATCTAAGCTGGCAAAGCCTTCTATAAAAGGATACACTGATTCCATCTTATTTGCCACAAAAACTCCATAAGAAACCGGTGTTAGACTTAGATTTTTGTTTGAATGAATATTAGAAGAACGTTCTTCAGATAAAAGCTTACCTTCAATTTCAGGAACCCATGAAAAACTGCGCTCAGAAAAAACTTTTTGTATAAAACTTTCGGAATCACTATTGTCTGCAGAACTACTATTCTCTCTGCATGAAATAAAAGTAAAAAAAATACTGATTAAAAAAAAGGTAATAAAACAATTTTTCGCCAGTTTTTTCATGTAAAAACTATAGCACAGGCAAAAAAAATCAACAACACGAAATTCTCTGTAAAACACCGCAAAAACATTTTGAATAAACTGCAACATACAAATTTAATGGTTATTTTGATCATAAAAACTTGTTTTACAACAATAATCAACTTATACTTATATATTGTAGAGTTATTGTAATTTACTTTTACAATCACGAAATAATAGGAGCTATCAAAAAAATGCATGTACATAATCTCATGGAAGAAGTCGTTATAGAAAGAATAAACCATCTGAATGACCAGATAAAAGAAATAAATCCACCGTGGTTCCGCTGTGACTGCGAAAACTGCCGTATGGATGCAGTAAGCTACGTTCTTAACCGGGTTCCTGCAAAATATGTTGTATCAGGTCGCGGCGTTGTTTATTCAAGCGAACATATAAAAGACGGTCAAACCCTTGCAGATATCGACGCGATCGGCCTTGAAGGCATTCGCACAGTAAATTCGGTACAGCGTCCAAATCATATCATGAAAACTGTCAAAAACGAAAAACGTATCGAACCTGTATTCAACTTCCCTATTTTTACAGGTGATACATTCGATGGGCTTACATTTGAACCGCTTAACGGTGCAACAATCAAACTTACCAGCGAAGGAAAGATTGTTGAAATGCAGGATCAGACATGGCCTAATCCATGTACTACATACCAGACAACTAAAGGAACTTATTCATTCTGGATAAAATCTATTCCTGCTTCAAAAGAAGGCGAAACAAAAACTTTTAACTTTTCGCTTGAAATATCTGCCCCAGGCTATGAAGAAATTCATTACAGTTTCTCATTACCGCTGACAGCAGAAATTGCAGCAAATGCAACTCTTGATTCAACTTATTCATATAAGATTCAGGATTTGTTCCTGTTTGCAAATGATATAGAAAACCCTATGGAATAAATCGGTTCATCCAAAAGCAGTTAATCTTCCTGGAATGATACTGTAATAAATAATATTTTTTTTCAAAAAATGGTTAAATGTTATTGACACAAATCACCGTTTTTTATAATATACAATCATTCCGACGGACGATTAGCTCAGCTGGTACGAGCGTCTGGTTTACACCCAGAATGTCGGGGGTTCGATCCCCTCATCGTCCATAAACTTCTTCAGCTGTGAAGAAGTTTTTTTTTGCCCTAAAACTTTTTTAAATTTTAAATACAGAAGCTTTTATGGAGAAAAGCCTATGAAATATAAATCAGTAATTTTTGATATGGATGGAACCATTCTTGACACTCTGGAAGATTTGGCCCGCAGCACAAATTACGCACTTATAAACAACAATCTCCCGTTGCGCAAAGTATTTGAAGTTAAAAAGTTTGTAGGTAACGGTATGGAAAAACTGATTGAACGAGCTGTTCCTGCCGGCACGGAAAAAGAAACTATAAATAAAGTTGTTGCAGACTTTAAGGAATACTACAAAGAACACTGTAAAGATAATACAGGGCCTTATCCAGGTATTACAGAACTTTTGTGGCAGCTTAAAAATGACGGCATAAAAATTGCTGTTGTTTCAAACAAGCCGGATTTTGCAGTTCAGGAATTATGCAGGCAATATTTTACAGGTTTATTCGACGCAGCTATTGGAGAAAGAAAGAACGTAAGACGAAAGCCTGCTCCAGATTCAATAAATGAAGTTCTATCAAAACTAAAAATTGAAAAAAAAGATACTGTTTATATAGGTGACAGCGAAGTCGACATAGAAACCACCAAGAATGCAGGCATCAATGTAATTGCTGTTCTTTGGGGATTCCGTGATAGAAAAATATTAGAAGAAGCCGGAGCCACAGATTTTGTCAGCAATGTTCAAGAGCTATGGCAAAAAATCACTGAGTGATAGCTAAAAAGCTGTACTTGAGTTTTACGTAAATATAAATAAAAAAGCCGGTAATCAGAATCTTTACGAAGCTGAAAACCGGCTTTTTTTTTCACAAGATATTTTTTATTCTTTTACCTGACGAGGAATAAGCAGGTTAAGCAAAATTCCGATTACTGTTGCAAGAGCAACACCGCCAAGACTGAACATAAATTCTTTTCCAATGTGGAACTGAAGGACTCCGCCGCCAATTCCAATTACCATGATTACAGAAGAAATGGTAAGGTTTCTCTTGTCCTTGTAGTCAACGCCGCTTTCTACAATTGTGCGAAGACCGCTTGAAGCAATCAGTCCGTATAACAGCATTGAAACACCGCCTAAAACAGGTCCAGGAATTGTCTGAATGAATGCACCGAACTTCTGGCAGAACGAAAGCACTACTGCTATTACAGCAGCACCACCGATTACCCATACACTGTAAACTTTTGTAATTGCCATAACACCGATATTTTCACCGTATGTTGTGTTTGGCGGTCCGCCCCAAACTGCTGCCCATGCAGTAGCTAATCCGTCACCTGCAAGAGTTCTGTGAAGTCCAGGATTTTTGTAAAAATCAACGCCTACGACTTTTGAAGTTACCAATGTATCGCCAAGGTGTTCACAGATTGTAGCAAGGGAAACAATTATAAAAGTAAGTATTGCAACAAGATTAAACTTTGGAGCAACCCAGGCATAACCTGTTGCTGTTTGCTGAAGGAATGGGAGACCAAACCAGTTTGCATTCTTTACAACATCAAAATTAATAAGCTTATATGCAGGAAAAACTGCACCCATTATCAAAGTAAAAAGATACCCACCAATAAGACCAATCAGAATTGAAATGGTGTTAAAGAATCCCTTCATGAAAATTGTAGCAATAACTGCAATCGCAAGCGTTACCATTGCAATGCTTAAGCATACCAGAGAATAATCAGCAGGATTTCCGGTAGAGCCCATATACATTGCTTCGTTTATTGCTGTAGGAGCAAGGTTTAAACCGATTACGATAATTACAGAACCGATTACAACCGGCGGCAAAGCCTTATCAAGCCAGTCCTTACCGGCAAAACGGATAATCAATGCAACAACGCAGTAAAAAAAACCGGCACACATTGCACCGCCCATCGCATACGGAACGCCGTACTGCTGGCCAACTGCAATAAGTGCCGGTATAAATGCAAATGAAGAACCCAAAAAAGCAGGAACCTTTGCACCTGTTACCAGAATATACAGCAAAGTTCCCGAACCTGCTGTAAAAAGTGCTGTTGATGTACTCAAGCCCGTTAAAAGCGGAACAAGAACAGTAGCACCAAACATTGCAAACACATGCTGAAAACTTAAAGGTATCCAGCGTGCCAATGGCGGACGGTCTGAAGGACCTAAAATCTCACGACTAGCCATATTTTTATCTCCAACGTTAAAATTTTCATGATTATAGCAAATCGATTTGACACTTTAAAGTGCTTTTGCAGAGCTTTTTATTATTTTCTATTGATTTTTGTTTTTCTGTATGTATCCGGAATCTTCAAGATACTTTCGGCGGGTTATAACAAGACTTATAAGTTCATGGTACATCGTATAATCAACTTCTAGCGCAATGGGAAAGATAAAATATTCGGTTTCGTTGCAGTACCGTTCGATAAAAGCAGGGTCTGTAACAAAGCCAAGACTTATCATATTGCTTATACGGTCAGCACATTTTAAAA
>Ga0129306_1002606_pt1 | contig 15415 bp, 8 predicted proteins | sample P827metagenome_FD_94438 | JGI IMG/M metagenome (GOLD analysis project Ga0129306, IMG submission 94438) | Capybara group fecal microbial communities from Wisconsin, USA - P827 metagenome | ecosystem: Host-associated > Mammals > Digestive system > Large intestine > Fecal | place: USA: Wisconsin...
CCCCAGTATTCGTAAGATGTTTCTGAACTTTGGGTGTAATTGTAATATTGACCACTATAGTAGTCGTAATCCTGAACAGTCCAATCCCAGTCCGCATAATAGTGGTTCAACCATGCATAAATCGGTTTACGAATATGCGTGGAGATACTTACAAATGGGCTCACATGCGTTATTTTCCCAAGTGGGATTCCAAAACGGAATTGCAATGGGATTTCCGCCATTATCGTATAGTAATCAATTTCACCATCGCCTCGGCCAATATTATAGATATACAAGTCATCTTCGTCGATTGTATAATCACCGTGATGGAATAGGACGTTTAACCCCGTCTGGAACGAGCCAAACCGGTATAGATACCACCGCAATAAGAAGCCTAGGCTCACACCAATATGATCAGTAGACAAGCCATCGCCAGAAGAAATAAAAGGACGATCTATCGAATTTACTCGATAGTTGGCCACTTCCTTTTCATTGAACATTTCCATAGCTAACGAAACACCTATGTAAAATTTCTGCGTGGGCGGAATCGGGTTCTCTACTTTTTCTGGCGTTTTAGCCGCATCAGCCTTAGCCGTATCAGCCTTTGGTTCATTCACGGTCACCATCGCCGTATCAGCAAGGGTGTCGGCCTTCGGTTCTTCTACAACAACCTTTACCGTATCCACGACAACGGCAATCTGCTTTCCGCTAGACAAGTCCACAATTTTCACCGTAGCAAATTTTTCACCGGCAAGGTTCACCGAAAGGGAACAAGGACTAGCCTCCGGTTTTTTGTTGCAGTAGCCAAAAATGCCGTCGGCAACCTTTTGGGAAACATTTTCCCGCGCTAAAGTTTTTTCCGCAGCGGCGATACTGTCCGATTTTGCCTTTTCCGCCAACTTGCGGTCCTGTTCCATATAAGCCTTGCATCGGCACTGGGTTTCAATCTTTAAGCATATCGTGTCGGATTGCTGCTCTGCATTACACATTTCACAGAAACCTTGACATTCTTCGCTCATCGGAGGCAAAAGCGAAATGGAATTCTTCACGGAGTCCGCTTTTGCCGCGTTGTTACCTTTCTTGCCACGGACATGACCCAACCGGCCTTCGTTGACCGTTACCTCGTAATTACAGGAATCACTCTTGCAGTTGTTCAATATCAACTGAGCCAACATGCCGGAATCTTCTTTTTGCAAAGAATCACGAATTTCCATTGCTTTTTTGATAGAATCTGCCCTGGCTACAGCAGAAATGGAATCCTGCCGTATACTATCCAAAATAGCCGGACAGTTCCCGCACACCTGATCGATTTTGGCACAGGACGCCCCTTCGGGATTTCTGGAGCAATCCACACAAAACTGTACGCAAAGACCCTCCGCAAAGGAGACTGTCGCGGACAGCATAAAAACCAGACCAAATAAGATTTTACCCATGGGCATCCTCAAACTGCGGAGCCCGCCGTACCCGGAGCACTTTCGCCACAACAAAAAAAGGTGTGGAACCGCAAGTGCCCTAAACAGCTGAGGTAACGACCAAGTAACCCAATCGTCTAATAGGCACAAACGACCCACACCACAGGGTGCGAGCAATCGGCCTTATTCCTAGACGATGAAATTTTGGTCGTTTTCCAGCTGTCTGAATAAGAGCGAACTCTAAACTATGTCGTCATAAATATAAGCAAAAAACGGATAAAAGGAGTCATTTTTTCGACAAATGGGACTTAACAGACCCAAAATTGCGGTTTTTTGGCAAAAAATTTTTACAAAAACAGTGTCGTAACCTATTGACAGACAACGAATTAGTATATATATTGAAGTCATTAAGATGAATTTGGCAATCCGCTTTGACGCTAGCGCCGCTATCGACGAGGTTCTCAAAGAAGGGATTTAGGCATTGCCAATTTCATCCAGTGTTTAAAAAGGCGCTCGGTGTTCCCGACGCCTTATTTTTTGTGTTATTTTGTGAGGAATCCCTTGCCAATGGGGGCATGACTTCCTAAATTTTGGTACATGAAGATGAATGCAGTAATCCGTTTCAACCGTTGGTGGTGGGGCTCTACGAAATAGAGTCCGGTTTGCTGTTTTCATCAAGTGTTTGCAACCAAGAATTGAAAAAGGCTTTCGGACTCCCGAAGGCCTTTAATTTTTGTCCGTTTAACCTTTAACCCTAAACCAATAAGACTAAACCTTAAACTAGATCCTTCGACTTCGGGCTTCGCCCTCCGCTCAGGATGACACTACCAACTATGAACCCCACACCTCAAAGCGCCGCAGGCGCGACCTCACTCCCCATAACCTCTGACAACGGTTTCTTTGACAAGTTCGGCGGCAAGTACGTTGCCGAAATTATCCGCCGCCCGCTGGACGACCTGGAAGCGGCATTCAACAAGTACATCCACGATCCGGAATTCCTGGAAGAGCTCCGCATCATCCAGCGGGACTACATTGGCCGCGAGACCCCGCTGTACTTTGCCCCGACCGCTACGGAACTCCTGGGCGGTGCGCAGATTTACATCAAGCTGGAAGGCCTTGCCAACACGGGTGCCCACAAGATCAACAACGCCATCGGTCAGTGCCTTTTGGCGAAAAAGATGGGCAAGACCCGCATCATTGCGGAAACGGGTGCCGGCCAGCACGGGCTCGCTACCGCAGCGGCCTGCGCAAAGCTTGGCCTTGAATGCGTGGTGTACATGGGCGAAGTGGACGTTCGTCGCCAGCAGCCCAACGTGGCCACCATGGAAATGTACGGTGCCAAGGTGGTACCGGTTACCAGCGGCGCCCGCACCCTCAAAGACGCCGTGAACGAGGCGATGCGCGACTGGGCTACGAATTTCAAGAACACCCACTATGTGCTGGGTTCCGCCCTGGGCCCAGCCCCGTTCCCGGATATCGTTCGTACCTTCCAGTCCATCATCGGCGAAGAGGTCAAGCGCCAGGCCGCTGAACGCAATATCGACATCGCAGCCGTTGTCGCTTGCGTGGGTGGCGGTAGCAACTCTATCGGCGTGTTCACTCCGTTTATCGAAGACAAGAACGTGCGCCTGATTGGTGCGGAAGCGGGCGGTATCGGCCCGAATGTAGGCGAAAATGCCGCTCGCATGACGGGTAACGCTAGCCGCGAAGGTATTCTGCAGGGTTACAAGAGCCGCTTCCTCATCGATGAAGACGGTCAGTCGCTGCCGACCCGTTCTATTTCGGCAGGCCTCGACTACATGGGAATCGGCCCGCAGCTTGCCGCCCTCGGCGAATCGGGCCGCGTGGAATTCACGGCGATTCTCGACAAGGAAGCTCTTGAAGCGGTGAAGTTCTTTGCCCGCAACGAAGGCATTCTCTTTGCACTCGAAAGCGCTCACGCAGGTGCAGCCGCCATGAAGATTGCAAAGGAACTCCCGAAGGACAAGGCGCTGGTCATCAACATGAGCGGCCGCGGCGACAAGGACATCTTTATCACGAGCCCGGTGTTCCGCCCCGAAAAGTGGAAGGAATTCTTGAAGGCCGAACTCAAGCGCCTCGACAACAACGAGGACATCCATGATGCGGAGAGTATGAGGCTATGAGCTATGAGGTCGCTCGTAAACTCGCTTTGAGGAATGTCATCCTCGCGCAGGCGAGGATCCGCTCGCATTTTCAGCGGATGTTCGCCTCCGCGAACATGACAAATTATATCCCAATCTTAAAACTTTTTAATCGCGGCAATGCCGCCCTATAATCAAAAAAAAGTCTGTAATGCCAAATCCCGAAACCATAACCTAAAACCTATCACCTACAACCTAACACCTATCATGAACTTAATGTCTCATCTCATTGCCGGGTTTCCGGACGCAGAAACTTCTATCGCCATCGCCGACGCTCTTGTGAAGGGTGGCGCCAACATCCTTGAAATCCAGCTGGCCTTCAGCGACCCCAGCGCCGACGGTCCGGCGATTCAGACGGCATCGACCATCGCTCTGGAAAAGGGATACTCCACCAAGCAGGGACTTGCCATCGTGAAGCAGATTCACGAACGCCATCCCGAGACGCCCATCTACATCATGACCTACGGCTCCCTGGCCTTTACGCCAGGCGTCGAAAACTTCGTCAAGATGTGCAAGGACGCCGGCGTTTCCGCCTGCATCATTCCGGACTTGCCGTTTGACGGAGACGAAGGCTTGACCGAGGCTTGCAAGAAGCACGGTCTTGAAAACATCCCGGTGGCCGCTCCCTCCATGACGAAGGAACGTCTCGAAACGATGGCTTCAAAGGGTTTCAAGTACATCTATGCCGCACTCCGTGCGGGCACGACCGGCAGCGAGACGACCATCGACCAGGCGACCCTGGACTTTATCGACACCGTCGGTAAGGGTGGCGCCAAGGTGCTGGGCGGATTCGGCATCCGAAACGGCGAACAGTCCAGAGTGCTCTCCAAGCACGTGTATGCGGTTGTCGCAGGTTCCGTGTTCGTGAACATCGTGCTCAATAACGAAGATTCCGATGAAGGTCGCAAGAAGGCCATCGCCGAAATCGAGGCGAAGGCTAAAGAGATTTCGGGGTCTTAGGGGCTGCGCCGAGATGATAGCGGATCCTCGCCTTCGCGAGGATGACGAGATTGTTCGCGAGGATGACGAGATTGGTCGCGAGAATGACGAGAAATACCGCGGAGTCTTAGGGGCAGGGCCCCTAGGCGTGGGGGTAGGCAAAGACTTGCCTTAGATCCTTCGACGGAGTTTACCCTGAGCTTGTCGAAGGGCTCAGGATGACACCTAGGCAAGGCTTTGATGAGGGGGATTCTTCCCCCTTTTTAATATGGACTATTCCTTGTCTTTCTTGGAGTGGCAGGCGCACTCGCCGCCTTCGCAGGGGCAGTGGTAGCAGTCGCCGGTTTCGGCGTAGTCCCTGCCGGTCCAGCAGAAGGTGCAGAGCTGTTCGGCCGGGAGCCCGATGGCATGTATCAGGTCGTCGATGCGCTGGAACGCAAGGGTGGTCAGGTTCAGCTTCTGGCGGATGTATTCCACCATGCCCTTGTAGGCATCGCTATCGGGGTCGGTGTACTTTTCCAAGTCCGGATGTTCGCCTTCCTGGTCGCGGATGTAGCGGCGGGTAATCAGGTCGTATTCGTTCTTGCTGCGGGAGAAGTTGATGAACTTGCAGGGGAACACGAGAGGCGGGCAGGCGATACGCATGTGGGTTTCTTTACAGCCCAGAGAGTAAAGCTTCTGGGCCTGCTTACCGAGCTGCGTGCCACGGACGATGGAGTCGTCGCAGAACACCAAGCGGCGGTCCTTGATAAGTCCCGGAATAGGAATGAGCTTCATGGAGGCCACGCGTTCGCGCTGCTTCTGGTCTTGGGGCATGAAGGAGCGGGCCCAGGTCGGCGTGTACTTGACGAAGGGGCGGGCAAACTTGATGCCGGCCTCGTGAGCGTAACCGAGGGCGTGGGATGTTCCGGAGTCGGGAATTCCGCAGGCAGCGTCGGCTTCGGTGGGAGTGCGCTTTGCAAGGGCGGAACCGCAACGGTAACGGGTCATTTCCACGTTGCGTCCTTCGTAGCAAGAAGCGGGGTATCCATAGTAGACCCAGAGGAAGGAGCAGATGGCCATCTTGTCGCCGGGCTTGACCAGCGTGGTTTCGCCATCGGGTGTGAGCTCCACCACTTCGCCCGGGCCCAGGTCACGCACGTGTTCGTAGCCTAGGTTCTGCAGGGCGCAGCTCTCTTGCAGGGCAATCATGGAGCCTTCCTTTTTGCCGAGCACGATAGGCGTGCGGCCCCACTTGTCGCGGCTGGCGTAGAACTTGCCTTTTTCATCCATCAAAAGAATGGAGCAGCTGCCCTTGACCTTTTCATGGACATACTTGAGACCATCGACGATGGAATCCTGAGTAGCAATGAGGGCGGACACCACCTCGGTGGGCCCAACCATTCCACTGGTGGTGGAATACTGGAGCTGCATGCAGTTGTTCTTGAAAAGCTCGCTCTTGATTTCTTCAATATTCGTAATCAAGCCCACAGTCACGATGGCGAACGTACCGAGCTTGGAGGTCATGACCAGCGGCTGCGGGTCTGTATCCGAAATAACGCCAATGCCCATGTTGCCCGAGAAGGTGGCCAGGTCGTGCTCGAACTTGCTGCGGAAGGGAGTGTTCTGGATGTTGTGGATGGAGCGGTGGAAAGTTCCGTTGGATTTCAGCACCGCCATGCCGCCGCGATGCGTTCCGAGATGTGAATGGTAGTCGGTCCCGAAAAAGAGGTCGCTGACGCAATCTTCTTTAGAAACCACTCCGCAAAAGCCACCCATGTTGGACTCCTTGTCGTAAAAAAGGGATTTTGTGCGGAAAAAATTAGAAAAAATGTCCAACCCAAGGGGTCTTTCATTCAAAAGCACTGTTTACTATCTTTGAGACTGGAGATTCTTTTACAAGGAGTGGAAAATGAAGAAACTCGTCCAGTTTTTTGCTATCGGCTTGATACTCATGGCGATAACGGCATGCTCCCCTACCCTCCACTCCATGGGTGCAGCCGCCATGCCCGCCCCCGTGACCCACAGGGCCACCTCGGACAGCGCCGTCTCCGAAGTCGAAGTGGCGGCCTCCGGATTCTGGGCCCACAACGGCGACGCGGACAACATCAAACAGATGAACGGCGGCGGCGGAAACATCGCCGCCACCTACCGCCTGGGAAGCGTCTTTTTCGTGAGTGCCGCAGTGGGCGGCTACGGTGGATCTCTCAAGTTCAGCTGCGACGAAGACGCCGACTGCAACGACATAGTCACCTTCACCAACGAAGAGAAGCAGAAGTCCTACAGCATCAACGGGTCTGACAACTACAACGACTGGCTGAAAACCGGTGAAGGCAAAAAGTCCTACGGTTTCTGGAACCTGCAGGAACGTATCTTGCTGGGTATCGACGCCAACCTGGGCAAGTATATCATTCTGGGCGTGGCCGGCGGTATCCAGGCCTACCAGGGAGACTCCGACTACGACGACGTCCGTGAAGACCTGGGCGACATCGGCTACATCGACAACTCCGACGCGAGAAACGGGTTTGCGCCTGCATCGGCCTGGTGGATTGGCGTGCGTTTCGGCAAAAACGGAAAGTTCGGAAACTTTACCATTGAATTCGACGACGTGTACAAGGGCACTATCGGGGACTGGGTCGGCGCCCGCAAGTACACCTATGCCCACCCCACAGGATTCTTTGGCGGCGTCACCGAAGGCGACCTGATGTCCTTTGGAGTGTTCGCGGGCAAGCAGTTCGTGTTCTAAGGGTTGGTTAGCCCCTTTTTCAGCATCTCCATAATGCCGTGGTATGCCTGCGTGTATTCAATCTGCATGATGGTGGTAATCTTGTTGCCGGCATCCTTTGAAGATGCTCCGCAGTGAAAGAGTTTTTCGGTTTTCTGCCCATAATCCAAGAAGATGTAGCGGTCGTGGAATTTGTCCTTTGTCTTGTTTATGGCCAATTTTACGTCGGGACGCACGGTAAGAAAATCCTTTTGCATCTGTTCCGTCAGGGTTTCAAAACTGCGATTATCACTATAGATTGTCACGGAGACGCCCTTCGCAATTTGACGCAGCAGGTCGAGAGTCTTCACGCCGACATAGTCGTCGATAATCGTGATGGATTTCTTCGCCATGCCGTAAATCTGCGTGTAGGCGATGTCGGCATCTAGCCGCTGCCCGTTCAGAATCAAGAAATGCTTATAAGTCGATGGATCGATGAAGTTGTCCATGACCTTCTGGAGGTCCATATTCATTTTGCTGAACTCGCCACGCATTTCATGCACCTCGCCAGAAAGAACCTTGACATCTGCCGACACATCGGCAATATCCCTTGTGTTCTGGGCGGTTTGCAACACCAGCGGGGTGACTTCCGTGCCATTGAGCAGCATCCCCTCCGAAACAGCATAATCCTTCAGCCGTTTGAAAAGACGGATGAGCGCCATGCTCTGTTGTACCGCTAAATCGCCTTTCAACACAGTCATGAGCATATAAATGCCCTGCTCGGTAAAGGCATACGGTTTATAAGAGCGGCCTCCCTTTACGCCTTTCACCTGTATCGAGGTCAAAAATTTTGACCTCGATAAAAGTAAGATTTCCGCGTCACTCAATTGGAACCGAAAATCCTCCGCGAAACGCTCAATGTTATTTTTGACCTGTTGATTGAACGCCTTGGTGCTATACCCGTAAATCTCCGCCAGGTCCGCGTCAAGCATCACCTTGACACCGCGGATAGTGTATATCCGCGACTTGAGCAGGTTCTCATCTATCAGGGAAAAACTTGGCTTTACCAAGTCTAATTCCTTCTTTTTCTCTTTTTTCGCCACTTATCCTCCTTTGGGGGTAAAAAAAAGACCGCCCCGCCTGCGCGGATAGCGATCTTTTAATACCACCTTTTCTGGTGCAGGGGGTAATATACAAAAATGGGGCGAGAAAAGCAACTTTTTTGAAAGGGGGAAGCCTCCCCCCTCTGCGGGCCCTCAGTCGCCGGCCCGCAACGCCCCGGCTTTTTGTACAAGGTAGTCAAAATTTTTGACCACCTCTTTTTCACTTTTAATTACGGCGAATTCGCCACAATTAAAGGAAACTTCATTTACAGTCCCATCTCCTTCACCTCCCTAATCAAGAAGTTTTCTAATTGTTGCCTGTCGGGAAGTTGAAGCTTGTATGTTGAGACAAACAGTTTCTCGTCCATGCCGTTTAATACATATTGGACCATTTTCGGTCCTTTTTCCGTACAGAGTAAAATCCCGATCGGGGGATTGTCGCCATCCACCATCTCGCAATCCTTAAAATAAGAGATGTAGGCGTTCAATTGAGCCGCGTGCTCAATGCGGAACTTGCCGACCTTCAATTCCACAATTACATTGCAGTGCAGCAAACGATTGTAAAGAACCAAATTGATAAAATAATACTCGTCGTCTATGATGATGCGTTTTTGACGAGCCTCAAAACAGAACCCCTTGCCCATCTCCAATAGAAACTCTTGCAAGTGGTTCATGATTGCTTGCTCCAATTCTGTTTCGGAGAATACATCCTTGGCATCCAGGTCTAAAAAGTCGAGTGTATACGCATCCTTAACTGACAAAACGGCATCGGCACTGCCTTTTTCCACCCGTTGCAACAGTAGTTCCGGCTTTTTGCTTATCCCGCTCCTGAAATAGAGTTTCGTGTCGATTTGGCGATGAAGTTCCCGCACGCTCCATGTGCCTTTAATACATTCCAATTCATAAAAGAAGCGTTCCATAGGATCTTCGATGGGCATTATTTCTTTAATGTGCGAGAATGAAAGCCGAGTGACAAGTAATTCTGGTGGTGTTTCGAATTTGCGAGACGCTGTCTCGCAAATTGAACCCCAGAGTTTTTTCTCAATAAAAGGCATTTTTTCGGGCAAAAAGTCTATTCCCTGCAATTTGTGAGACGCCGTCGCACAAATCTGTGGATATTTCACGTAAAACATCCTGCATGCATTCAGCAACTGCCGATCTAGTCCCTTGATGGACAACTTGTCTGCCAAATTCTGCAATAGACGAGCACCGTACTTGGCTCGGTCGCACCCCTCTTGCTCATATTCGACTATATAGCAGCCGATGGCCCAATTTCGTATTGTCAGCAGCTGGTTTACAGCACCCTTGGCTACAGAACTAGTCGCGTTATGGACGTTTTTTACTCGTTCTGCAAGGTTTTCAAAAGTTGTTCCGTCAGCCTTGCCGATAGGCGACACACGCTTATTCATCTTTTACTCCCTTCCCCGCAGACATGCGTAAAACAGCGGGGCTTTTTTGCTTCATTTTGCTCTTTTGAGCACTATAAATATAAACTTTCTAGGGGTGAATGTCAAGAATTTTTTGGAAAATTCCACATTTTATACCATTCCAATAATCTATATTGCAGTTGACATAGCCCCGTACCGAATGGTTCGGAGCAACCGGAATTTTTGAGATTCGTCTCTTATTCTCGAACCTGAAACTACCACTTTCAATCAACACGAGAGTAAGACGAACGCTCACGTCCCAATTGGGGCGTGGGTCGTTTGTGCTTATTGTGTTGAAGGGTGTGGTAGCCCGCAGGTTCGATAAGCCTACGACTCCACGCCTTTTTTTGTGGATTTTGGCACGGAATGGAACGGCTCTCGCAACATTGGAGCCGCCATGGCCGATTTGGACAAAAGCAAGATTCAAGCCGTCGCACAGTACATCGACGAAGTTTCCAAGCAATTTTCTACGGGCAAGGCGACCGAACACAGTTACCGTCCCGCACTCGCGAAACTCCTTGGCGACTTGCTCCCCAAATTCACCATCACCAACGAACCGAGCCGCATCCAGTGCGGAGCTCCGGACTACATTATCGCGAAAGGGAAAGGTGCAACATCCATTCCTGTTGCCTTCGTAGAGGCTAAGGACATTGGCGATAGCGACCTGGATGGCAACCGTCAGCACAAGGAACAGTTCAACCGCTACAAGAACTCACTAGACCATATCCTTTTCACGGATTACCTTGATTTTCATCTTTATGAAAACGGCGAATTCATCAATAGCATTCGTATTGCGGAAATCAAAGGAAATAAGATTGCGCTGATAGACACCAATGTCCCGATGTTTTTGGAAATGGTGGTGCACCTCGCGGAATCAACACCGCAAAAAATTACGAGTTCTACAAAATTGGCGCAGATGATGGCCGCCAAGGCGCGACTCCTTGCCGAAGTGATTGAAAAGACTCTCGAAACTGATAGCGAAAAGACAGGTGAACTGGCGGGGCAATGGAAGTCTTTCCAGAAGGTATTGATTCACGATTTGACGGAGCGGCAATTTGCCGATATTTACGCCCAGACGATTTGCTATGGAATGTTTGCCGCGAGATTGCACGATGATACTCCCGACACTTTCAGTCGTGAAGAGGCCGCGACCCTTATTCCCAAGACGAACCCGTTCTTGCGCAAAGTTTTCCAGAATGTTGCCGCATTCGATGTAGATACCAGCATCGCATGGATTGTAGATGACCTGGCAGAAACATTCCGAGTGACGGACATGTCGAAGGTCATGAAGAATTTTGGAAAGGCTACTGGTCAGGCCGATCCGATGATTCATTTCTATGAAGATTTTCTGCGCTATTATGACCCAAAGCAGAAAAAGGCTTGCGGCGTTTATTACACGCCTGAACCCGTTGTCCACTTTATCGTCAATGCCGTTGATGAAATTCTGAAATCCCGATTCAATTTGAGTGATGGTCTCGCCGACACAAGCAAGGTGGCGATTCGCCAAACTTCAAACCTATATACGGACAATCGCACCAAAGACCACAAGAAATACGAAACGCGAGAATACCATAAAGTCCAAATTCTTGATCCTGCAACTGGAACGGGAACATTTCTTGCCGAAGTGGTCCGCAAGATATATTCCGGCATGGAGAACCAGAAGGGCGCTTGGCAAAACTATGTGGAAGAACACCTAATCCCGCGGCTAAATGGTTTTGAATTCATGATGGCTCCGTATGCCGTTGCGCACTTGAAATTGGACATGGTGTTAGCGCAGACAGGTTACAAGGCAAAACAGAACAAGCGACTCCGCATATTCCTTACCAATTCCCTCGAAGAATGTGACCAGGACACGGGAACGCTGTTTGCACAATGGCTTGCACAGGAAGCGAGCGAGGCGAACCTTGTCAAACGTGATACACCCGTAATGGTGATGATTGGTAATCCGCCGTATAGCAATAGTAGTTCTAATAAAAGTAAATGGATTTTGGACCTTCTGAAAATATATAAACAAAATCTAAATGAGAAAAAAATAAATCTTGATGATGATTATATTAAATTCATTCGTTTAGGACAACACTATGTAGAAAAGAATGGTGAAGGAATTCTTGCCTATATTTCAAACAACAGTTTCATTGATGGAATAACGCATCGGCAAATGAGACATTCATTGATGGATACTTTTGATGAAATCTACATTCTTGATTTACATGGAAGCCAAAAGAAGGGAGAAACTATTCAAAAAAATGACGAGAATGTCTTTGATATTACTTTAGGCGTAAGCATTAATATCTTTGTTAAGAGAAAACAGAGTGTCATCCTGAGCGATGCCCGCAAGGGCGAAGTCGAAGGATCTCTAGCCAGAGTATATCACTACGAGCTCTTCGGCAAACGCTATGAAAAATATGCATTTTTGACCAAAACATCGTTCAGCGATATTCCTTGGAAAGAACTTTCTCCACACACACCGCAATTTTTCTTTGTACCTAAAGATTTTTCTGTGCAGGAAGAATATAAAAAGGGGTTTAAATTATCTGAATTAATAATTAACTATAATTCAGGTGTTCAAACAAAAAGAGATTATTTGAATATTTTTTATCAAAAAAAAGATGCTGATTCTTTGAAGAATGATTTTGTTAATATGCCTATTCAAGAATTACAAAAAAAGTATCATGTGAAAGATGGAAGAGATTGGCAACTTGACTTGGCTAAAAATGATTTAATAAAAAATAAAGTTCTAACGAATGAAATTGATTATAGACCATTTGACATTAGGTTTACAAATTACACTGGAAAAACAAAAGGGATAATGGGTTATCCAAGATATAAAACAAACTTTAATATTATTCAAAAAGAAAATATTTCTCTTGTTATATGTCGACAATTAAGTACGTTTGATTTTCAACATATTTTTGTGACGACGCATATTTCGGATTTAAATTCTATATCTTTGCAGTCGAAGGAACAGTCTTATGTTTTCCCTCTCTACCTTTACCCTACCGAAGGTGAAGAACAACTCGGCGAAACCCGCAAGCCCAATCTAGACGAGAAAATTTGGCACAAGATCGACGCCTGCCTAGATTCTTCGACTCCGTTCCCTTCGGCAAGCTCAGGGAACTACGCTCAGAATGACAATTCGCATATTACAACTCCTGAACAGATTTTCGATTACATCTACGGCGTTCTCCATACGCCATCCTATCGTGAAAAATACAAGGAATTCTTGAAAATTGATTTTCCTCGTATTCCTTACCCAGAAAACAAGGAAGATTTCGAACGCATCGTTTCCATCGGCAATAAACTCCGCAAATTGCATCTGATGGAAGAAATTCCACCACAGGCAACATCTTTCGACATCGAAGGCGACAATGCCGTAAGTGAGATTCGTTTTGAAAAGGAGATTCCCGACCAAGTCGGGGATGACATTGGCGGGAAAGTCTACATTAACAAGACTCAATATTTCGGCAACGTCCCTGAACTAGCCTGGAACTTCTACATCGGCGGTTATCAACCCGCACAAAAGTGGCTCAAGGACCGCAAAAACCGTACCCTTACTTACGATGACATCTCGCATTACCGCAAAATCATCGCCATCCTTATCAAGACTCACAAGTTGATGCAAGAATTAGATGAAGAATAGCCCGGGGCGTTGCGGGGGCGGCGTCTGAGCCCCTGCTTGAAGGGGTAGCGGAAGATACGGCTAGATGGCGGGTCGTGGCCCGCCATGACGACGTAGCAGGAGCGAGGGGAAGGCTTTCCCCTTTCATATAAGCGCCTTTTTCGTGAGCATTTCTAGTAACTAGTAACTAGTAACTATCAACTATTAGCTATCTTTGTGCCCATTATGGAAACTCGTTACAATTCTAAAGATGTGGAAGCCCGATGGCATAAGACCTGGGCTGAGAATAACAGTTTTGCACCCAGCGGAAAGGGCGAACCGTTCTCGGTCGTGATTCCGCCCCCGAACGTTACCGGCGCGCTCCATTTGGGACATGCGCTGAACGATACGCTCCAGGACATTTTGGTACGCTACCGCCGCAAGACGGGCCGCGACACGCTGTGGATTCCGGGTACGGACCACGCCGGTATCGCCACGCAGGCAGTTGTCGAAAAGCGCCTTTTCCAGGACGAACACAAGACCCGCCACGACATCGGCCGCGACGCGCTGGTGGAACGCATCTGGAAATGGAAGGACGAATACGAAGCCCGCATCACGAAGCAGCTCAAGAGCCTGGGCGTTAGCTGCGACTGGAGCCGCCAGCGCTTCACGCTGGACCCGGTCTGCGCAAAGGCCGTGCGTCACGCCTTCTTCAACCTGTTCAAGAAGGGCCTGATTTACCGTGGCAAGCGCCTGGTGAACTGGGATACCAAGCTCCAGACCGCCGTTGCCGACGACGAAATCTACTACGAACACGTGAAGGGCCACTTCTGGACATTCAAGTATCCTCTGGCCGACGGTTCGGGATTTATCCCCGTTTCTACGACCCGTCCGGAAACGATTATGGGCGATACCGCCCTCGCCGTGCACCCGAACGACGAACGCTACGCGCAGTTCATCGGCAAGACCCTGAAGGTGCCCTTCGTTGACCGCGAAATTCCGGTGATTGCCGACGCTATCTTGGTGGACAAGGACTTCGGTACGGGTTCCGTGAAGGTTACCCCGGCTCATGACCCCAACGACTATGCGACGGGGCTCCGTCACAAGCTCCCGATGATCAACATCATGAACGACGACGGCAGCCTGAACGAGAACGCCGGCAAGTTCCAGGGTCTGAAGGGACAGGCCGCACGCGACGCCGTGGTGGCCGGTCTCGAAGAACTCGGACTTTTGATCAAGGTGGAAGACCACGAAATGGACGTGGGCCACTCCGACCGTTCCAAGACTGTGATTGAGCCGTACCTCAGCGACCAGTGGTTCGTGAAGATGGACGTGCTCGCCGAAAACGCGATGAACGCCGTGAAGTCGGGCGAAATCAAGATTATCCCCGAACGTTACGCCAACAAGTACCTGGACTGGCTCGCCGAAAAGCGCGACTGGTGCATCAGCCGTCAGCTCTGGTGGGGTCACCGCATTCCTATCTGGCACACCGACGCTAGCGAAGACGAACTGAAGGCCGCATTTGCCGGCCGCGACGACATCTACTTCTACAAGGCCGAAAACGGCGGTTACCTGGTGTGCAGCCAGGAAGAAGACCTGAAGTCCGACGCCGTTCCGGGTCGCGTGCTCAAGCAGGAAGAAGACGTGCTCGACACGTGGTTCTCCAGTGGACTCTGGCCGCACTCCACCATGGGCTGGCCGGAAAACACCGACACGCTCAAGCGCTACTACCCCACCAGCGTGCTCGTGACTAGCCGCGACATCATTACGCTGTGGGTCGCCCGCATGGTGCTCTTTAGCCAGGAAAACATGGGCACGGTTCCGTTCCACACGGTGTACATCCACCCGAAGATCCTCGACGGCAATGGCCAGACCATGAGCAAGTCCAAGGGCAACGGCGTGGACCCGATGGATATCGAAGAGAAGTACGGTACCGACGCTCTGCGCTTCGTGATGGCAAGCCTTTGCACCGACAACCAGGACGTGCGCCTGCCGGTGAAGAAGGAAAAGCAGCCGGATGGCCGCGAAATCAACACCAGCGAAAAGTTCGAAATCGGCCGTAACTTCAGCAACAAGCTGTGGAACGCCTGCCGCTTCCTTTACCCGCAGCTC
>Ga0129306_1002607_pt1 | contig 15415 bp, 12 predicted proteins | sample P827metagenome_FD_94438 | JGI IMG/M metagenome (GOLD analysis project Ga0129306, IMG submission 94438) | Capybara group fecal microbial communities from Wisconsin, USA - P827 metagenome | ecosystem: Host-associated > Mammals > Digestive system > Large intestine > Fecal | place: USA: Wisconsin...
CTCCGGCGGACAGCGGCAGAAGGTCGCCATCGCGTCCCTCATCGCGCTCCGTCCGAAGATCCTCGTCCTCGACGAACCGACGGGTGAACTCGATCCTTCGTCGAGCCGCCAGATCTTCTCGCTCCTGCGTCGGCTCAACCGGGAAACCGGCATGACCGTCATCGTCGTGGAGCAGAAGATCATGCTGCTCTGCGAATTCGCCGAACGCCTCATCGTGCTGAGCGACGGGCGGATCGAGCGGGACGGCACGGTTCGGGAGGTACTCGGCGACATCGCGGGACTCGAGGCGATCGGCGTGAACTGTCCGCGGTCCGCGCGCTTCTCCTCGCTCCTTTCGGAAAAGACGGGCCAGGCGGTCCCGGTGTGCGTGAATGCGGACGAAGCCGTCGAGGCGGCAAGGAGGTTGATCGGATGATCCGGGCGGAACATGTCAGTTACAGCTACCGCGGAAACGTGCAGACCGTCCGCGATCTGTCGTTCCACATCCAGAAGGGCGAATTCGTCGCGATCCTCGGCGAGAACGGCGCGGGCAAGACCACCACGGTCAAGCTCATCGACGGGCTCCTCTGCCCCACCTCCGGACAGATGTTCGTAAACGGACTCGATACGGCGAAGACCCGCGTCAGCGAACGGGCAAAGCAGGTGGGATTCCTCTTCCAGAATCCGGACCGCCAGATCTGCCAGAGCACGGTGCGCGAGGAGATCGCGTTTGGACTCCGTGCCGTCTGGGGGAAGAAGGAGACGGAAAAGATCGAAGAACGCACGGACGAGCTGCTCCGTCTCTTCTCCTTCCGGGGAGACGAGGAACCCTTCTCGCTCAGCCGCGGTCAGCGTCAGCAGGTCGCGCTGGCATCGACGCTCGCCGTCAAGCCCGCCGTCCTCATCCTCGACGAACCCACGACGGGCCTCGATTACCGCGAATGCACGCGGATCATGGAATTCATCCGCTCCCTCAACGAAACGGAGGGGACCACCGTGGTGATGGTCTGCCACGACATGGAAGTCGTGCTGGACTACGCCCGGCGCGCGCTCGTCATGGCGGGGGGACAGCTCCTCGCGGACGGCCCGGTGCATGAGATCTTCCGGGATGCCGCGCTCATGGAAAAGGCTTCCCTCCTGCCGCCCCAGATCATACAGATCTCCGGGCAGCTCGGCGGGGAATTCGCCTCGGCCGACGACGCGGAAACGCTTTCCGACATGATCGCCCGCGCGGCGGAGAGGAGGCAGGCATGACCGATCTCTTTCAGTATGTGCCCGGGAACACCCCCCTGCACCGCATGAACCCGATCACGAAGATCCTCCTGACCCTCTCCGTCTGTATTGCAGCGTTCCTCACGGACAATCTCTTCGTGCTCCTCTTCCTGCTCGTCTTCGATCTGATGATCGGCGTCGTCGCAGGCGCGGCCCGGAAGGCGTTCTCCATCTTCCGCGGCCTCTTCAAGGTCTCTCTCTTCCTCTTTGTCCTCCAGGCGCTTTTTGTCCGCCGGGGGAACCGCCTTTTCTGGATCATCACGGATGAAGGGCTTCTCACAGCCGCGTCGGTGGTGCTCCGGCTCCTCGTCGTGTGCCTGCCGCTCGCGCTGGTGCTGACGGTGACGCAGGTCTCGGACATCGCGAACGCCATGGTGCAGGTCCTGCATGTCCCGTACGCCTACGCCTTCACGCTCACCACGGCGATCCGCTTCATCCCGCAGTTCATGGAGGAGATGAGCGGGATCATGGAGGCGCAGACGGCCCGCGGCGTGGAATTCGACTCGCAGAACTTTTTCAAAAAGCTCGGGATGCTCCTCCCGCTCTGCGCGCCGCTCTTGATCTCCTCGGTCCGGCGAACGGGCGCGACCGCCACCGCCGCGGAGGTCCGTGGATTTGACCTCCGAACGCGGGAATCCGGCTACAAGCGGTACGGCTTCGGCTTCGTCGATCTCGCGGCCCTCTTGATCTCCGCCGCCCTCATCACCGGCGCGGTGCTGATTCCGTAAACATGAAAAGAACCCGCTCAGACGTCCTGTCCGAACGGGTTTTTGCGTGTTTTGCCTGTCATGTCCCCTCATCCCGGCGGGCGGCGAGCGATGCCACGCACGGCCAGACGGACACCCGCGCAAGCGTTTCGCGCCGGTATTCTGCCGCCCGGACCGCCTCTCCCCGCCCGCCGGCGTACACGGAGAGCGCATAGAAAAGGATCGCCGCGTTCAAGTCGCTCGTCTCCTCCGACGCTTCGCGGTATAAATCCTCCTCCGAACACGCGCCGAGGAAGAGATCCAGCGAACGACGGTATGCGCGGTGATGACCGGGCTGCATGTCCGGACGCACTTCGCCGAGCAGGGACGTCTCCCGGCCCGCGCGGATCGACGCGAGCGTATGCCAAAAGATCGCCGAGACCGCCTCCTCGTCACCGCAGGGCAGAACCTCCCGGAAACACTCCGCCGCCGCGTCGAAACGGCCCGTGAGGTATTCCCACGCGCCGAAATAAAACGCGAGCTTCCGCGCCTCCATGCCAAGCGCCGCCGCGTGTTCATAGCAGTCCCGCGCCTCGTCGAAGCGGAACAAGGTGAGCAGCGCGCCGCCGAGCCGCAGACAGAGCATCGGATCGTCCCGCCGGATGCGTTCGGCCTGCCGGTAAGCTTCGACGGCTTCGCGGTACCGATACTGCCGGACGAGCAGATTCCCGCGCTTCATACGGCTGTCGTAGTCGTCCGCGAGGCTTAACCACGCCATCTCGGCGGTGTCATCGGGGACCGGCCCCCGCCCTTCGTACTGGCTCTCCGGGGAGGCATAGCGGATTTCGTTCTCCATCTCAGAATCCTTTCATGAAAAGGGCGATCCCGCCGCAGGGCAGAACCGCCTTTTTCTCATTTCTTTTTGAGTGCCGCTTTGATCTTGCCCTGCGGATCCGAGATGAGCAGGACGATGATCCAGATCACCAGCCCCAGCGCGACGACGGAGAGGCCGAGATAGAAGTCGTTCACGAGATCCTCGAAGGCGGGCGTGAAGTACTCCGCGCCGAGCTCGATGTATTCCGTGATCGCGTCCACGAGCCACATCAGGGAGGCGCCCCAGAAGAGCCAGCAGAGGACGCCGAGCTTCATATTCTGCTCCGGCTTGCTCTTGTACCAGAGCGCCGTGACGATGACGGCGGCGAAAACCGATGTCAGAAGCGTCATGATTCCGCCTCCGCCGCTTCCTCTTCCTTCGCCGGTCTCTTCGCGATCGCCTTCGCGGCGAGCACCATGCCGACCCAGACACCCGTCACGAGCACCGCCATGCCGACGCCGACGGTCCCCATTTCCATGAGCATCTCTGCGGTTTCTCCTTCCGCGGCAGCCGTGAGGAACGGGAAGAACGGCGTGACCTCGCCGTGCCAGACATGCTCAAACGCGAGCAGCGCGGACCCGCCCCAGAGCAGGTTGTTGAGCCAGTTCAGCTTGGAGCCGAACGTGATCTGCGCCTCCGCCTCGGATGCGGGGACGCTGTTCTTTTTCATCGCCTTGGATGCGACGGTGGTGACGATTGCCTCTGCTGCGGGAACCAGAAAACATGCCATGGGAATCCTCCTTTTTCCGCCAGAATATAACAAGGCATACGCCCCCTTCTGAGGTGCGCATGCCTTCGTGAACATGATTCCGGACGGTTGTGATGCAATTTGTTTCCGGGATTTCCGACCCGGCTGACGGCTTCGTGCCGACGGAACTATTATACCACATCCGCTAAGATCTGTCAAGATTTTTTTAGGCGGGAAACAGGCCGTCCTCCTTCACCCCCGGTAATCGCGGACAAAGCGCATGACGACGTCGGAATTTCCGCCGTATGCCTGGCAGGCGACCACGCGGTCCTGCTCCGGCGCGACGATCAGCTTCTGCCCGTACATGCCGCCCTTGAAATACACCCGGTGTTCCGGATCCCAGTCAAGCGCGAACTCCCGCTCCACGGCGAGCTTCGTCCATGCCTCCGAGAGGATGCGGCGGCCGCGGTAAAGTCCTCCGTCGCGGTAGATCATCCCGAGCTTGACCATATCCGCCGATCCGACGTACAGCCCCGAGCCGCCGACCGGATGCCCGTGCGGGCAGGTGGACCACGCCATCTCGCGGTATCCGAGCGGATAGAAAAGCTCCGGCCAGAGGAAGCGGTCGAGGGGCATTCCCGTCCGTGCGGCAGCCGCGCGCGCCAGAAGATAGAACGCGCCGTCCGAATACTTCGCCTGCGTCCCCGGCGTGTAGTCGAGGGGATAGGTCAGCGTGTACGCGAGATAATCCTCGCCGAACTCCTCCACGTTGCAGCAGTCGATGTCGAGGAATCCCCCCGGGAGGCCCAGACGGTGCGTGAGCGCCATCTCGACCGTCACAAGGTCCCAGCGCGGATCCATCTTCTTTTTCGTTTCCGGTGAGATCTCGTCCCGCAGGATGTCTGCGAGCCGCTCGTCGAGAGAGATCAGCCCGCGGTCCCAGAGCAAACCGATCCCCGTCATCACATAGGTCTTCGCGACCGAATAGGTGTCCTGGCACGCGTTCGCCTCCTGCATATTCCAGGTCTCGATCTCCCCGTCCCCCTGTACCTCCGAGAGGCGGATGATCGAAAACGGCTGCTGTTCCATGAACGCCGCAAAATCTTGCAGAAATGGATTCATATTGTCCTCCTTTAACGCGGGATTTGTCCCTATTGTACACCATCCGGCGGGAAAATGCAATCCCCCCGAGCGGCGGGATCGGCGGCGGGCAGCGGTTATGGTAAACTTTCTGTGAAATCTCCCCGTGCCCCTTGCGCATATTTTTGCGGCATGATAAAATAATGGCAGATAAAAATGCAATCCCATCACGCAAAGGAGCAGAAGCCATGAAGCAGCATCGCACGACCATTGCGCGGATCCTCGCGCTCATTCTCCTGTTCGGAACCTTTGCCGGCTGTTCAACGGCAACCACGGACGAGGGCACTGCCCCCGTGCAGGTGACCCCGACCGCCGACGCGGAAACCGAATCCGCGCCCGAGGAAGACGTCTACGTCTCCGACGATCTCCCGAGCCCGGACTACGATGGCTATGACTACCGCATCCTCTCCTGCAACTTCTACAACAAGGAGCTCGCGACTTATCTCACCTATGACGAGATCACGGGCGACCCGGTGAATGACGTGCTCTACGCCTCCCGCGACAACATCCAGAGCCGCTTCAACATCGGCATCCGCTGGATCGAGACGGGCGACACCACCGCGGGCCGCGACGCCGTGAAGAAGGCCGTCACCGCCGGAGACGACGCGTTCGACATCCTCATCGGGCACGACACCAACACCTTCGGCCTCGGCAAGGACGGCTACCTCTACAATCTCATGGCAGTCGACCAGTTCAATTTCGAGAAGCCGTGGTGGCCGAAGAACACGGTCGAATCCCTCCGCATCGGCGACAAGATGTACGCCGCGTCGAGCTATCTCTCCTACTGCGGCCTGCACTGGACCCGCGTCATCACGTTCAACAAGGACTACGCGGAAGACCTCGGCTACACCGATCTCTACGACGAGGTCCGGGAGGGACGCTGGACGCTCGACCGGCTCCACGAGCTCTGCGAAGGCGTGTCCGTGGACCTCGACGGCAACGGCAAATACAACGTGAAGGACAAGATCGCCTTCACCTCGGGCGGCCAGACCTGGTACTGCATGCAGGAGGCCGCGGGCATCCCGGTCTACCGGCACGACGCGGACGGCATCCCGTACCTCGACATTGATATCGAGCGCGTCTCGAAATACGTGGACATCATGCGCCTGCTCATCACGGGCGACGACTACGTGGCGAGCGGCGACTTCGGCATCGATCAGTTCAAGAACGGGCTCGCGCTCTTCGCCTACACGCAGGTCGGCGACGCGTATGACACCTACCGCATCAGCGAGATCCGCTACGGATTCCTCCCGACGCCGAAGCTCGACGAAGAACAGGCGGACTACATCAACTGCTGCACCGATGTGCCGTGGGGCATCCCGAAGAACGTGTCCCCCGAGCGTCTCGACCTCATCGGGACCGTCACGGAGGCGATGAGCTGCTACAACTACAACAGCGTCCTCCCGGCGTACTACGAAACCGCGATCAAGGCCCGCACCGCCGACGCGCCGGACGACACGGAAATGCTCACGATCATTGCGAACACCCGTACCATCAGCTTCTCCTACACCTACCAGCTGACCTACAACAACATCGTGAACGGATGCGTGGAGAACAACTCCGAGGTCGCGTCCTACTTCAAGAAGAACGAGAAAGTCGCGACGAAAACCCTCGACCGCCTGATCGATGCGTACAGCAAAATGGACTGAACACCCCCACCGAAAAGAGAGAAGCGCTTCCTGCCGCGGGAGCGCTTCTTTTTTTGTTTTTCTTTTACTCCATCATCTCCGGCGCACTGAAGCAGGCGTAGCGGTTGTCGAACTGAGCGGCGACGGCGGCGCAGTACGCGGAATCGATTTCATAAGCAAAACTGGAGATCGGCTGGTGACACGCGAGGAGGAAGACCTCCTCGTCCGGAATGTCGTAGGAGGCGAGGATCTGTTTCATCTCCTCCACGCTGACGCTGTGGAGAGAAAGGTCCATGATCTCTTCCCACGTCTTGTTCCGGTTCGTCCCCGCCAGCACGCCGCAGCGGTACGAGCCTTCCGCCATGCTCCAGACATACACCTCGAGCCCCTTGAAGGTGCTGAGATCGAAGTACTGCGGGACCCGTTCGGCGAGCGGTTCCCCGTCCTTCGGCAGCTCCCACGCTCCGTCCGGGGCATCCACCGCACCTCGCCGTCCGCACGCACAAAGCAGCGCGGAGAGAGCGATGAATGCGCAGAGCGCCCCGGCAAAGACTTTCTTCATCCTGACCCCTTCCTTTCTCCGTCCTCGCTCACGCCGCCGGATCCATGAGGACGCCGAGGAAGAACGGCAGGTTCGTTTCGCAGTCGATCAACATGTAGACAAACGGGCGGTCGAGGATCACGCGCTGCCTTTCAACGATCATCGCTTCTTCCGCTACTGCTTCAACAGCGGTCGCCGCTCCGGCCTTCGTCCCGAGTTCGTCCACGGCGATGAAGGTCTTGTGCAGAACGCGGTTGATGTAGATATTGCCTTCCGCGGACGTTCCGATGCCCGTGAAGTCTGCGGCATCCCTGTCAAAGGCGGTCGGCATCCCCATCGCGGCGAGGACCTCGGACAGCTCCGTGCTGTATTCCGCCTCGAACTTCGGCATGGCCGTTTCGACCGACGCAAACCGCGAGGAGGCGAGGACGCGCAGGAGCCGCTCCCCGTCGAGGGTGTTTACATAATCGGCGACGCTCGTCCCTTCTTTCGGCAGAAGCGCGGCGAAGGCGTACTGCCTGCCCTGATAGTATTTGATAAACCCGACGGCGGCGTCTCCGTCTTCGAGATAGACGTGCTCCTCGGCATGCATCAAATCGACGGTCTTCTTCTCCCCGTCCTCGCGAGTGAATTCGCCCGGGAAGACCTGATACACATAATAGGGGTGGACCCATTCGCCCTCGAACGCCAGCGCGTTGATGAGGTACATGACCGCCGTGTCCGGGATCTCGTCGAGAATCGCCGGGATCATACCGTCGGTGTTATCATTCACCCAACTGTTGATCTCCCGCAAGGTGCCCTCGTCAAACGGAGCCCGGTAAATGCCCGCGCCGTAATAGTCAGCGTTCGTCTGAAGAAAGTCGCGGTTGACCGTAAACCGTTCATCGTCGGTGAACCAGATCGAATTGGCCAGATGGAAGCGCAGCCCGTCCCGATCCTCTGCCAGCTTTTCCCGCAGCGAGCGGAAATACGCGTTGAGCGCATCCGCGGACACGCCGAGGACGGCTTCCATCTCGGTGAGGGTGTCCCCCTTCGCGCCGTTTGCGGTCATGGCAAGCGCGCTCAGCACGGACAGCGGGGAGACAAGGGTGTTTTCCCCGTCCGCGAGGCTGTTTTGGAGGAGCCGCACGGCAAAACCGGCCTGGCCGATGTTGTCGGAAGGGATTTCGGGCGCGTCCGCCCCGTCGGAGGGCGTGATCTCCGCCATCAGATCCGAGGACGCGGGGGCTTCCGGCTCCGGCGTGGGTTCGGATGCAGGCCGATCAGCACAGCCCGCAAGGGAGAGGAGCAGGGCAAACAGAAGCAGGATGGCCGTCAGGCGGGTATGTTTCATGGGGGCCACCTCGCAATCGGTAATTCTGTCTGTTAGACGCCGCGGAAAGGCAAAAAGTTCCGCCGGACGCCGGTTTTTTACGCCGATTTTTCGGTTTCCGCGCCGCGCGGGTTGACAGCGGGGGGACGGGGGGTTATAATGGAATCACATAGAACCTCATCTAATGACCGCAAGGGAGGTACGACATGACCAGACGCGACACTGCGCTCAAATACTTTGACGAACAAAAGGCATCCGTTCGGGACAGGATCCACAGCGGCATCGAAGAAAACCGCAAGCGGGACGCCGTCGTCCGGATCACATCGGACGCGCCCCTGCCTGACGACATCACCGTCCAGGCCGAGCAGAAGAACCACGAATTCCGCTTCGGAGCCAATCTCTTCATGCTCGACGAGTTTGAGTGCGAAGAGAAGAACACCCTATACCGGGAGAAGTTCCCGGAGGTGTTCAACCTGGCGACCCTGCCCTTCTACTGGAGCGATCTCGAACCCGTCGAGGGGCAGCCGCGCTTCGCGAAGGATTCTCCCCGCGTGTACCGCCGTCCCGCGCCGGATCTCTGCCTCGAATACTGCCGGGAGCGCGGGATCGAGCCGAAATGCCACTGTCTGAATTACGACAGCTTCACCCCGGCCTGGCTCGCGGGCGCGACGGTCGAGGAACACAAGCAGAAGCTCGACCGCCGGTTCCGGGAGATCGCCGAGCGGTATGCCGACGCGATCCCGAGCTTTGAAGTGACCAACGAGACCCTGCAGCGCGCGAAATCCGCGTTCTTCTACGCGCCGGACTTCCTCGAATGGAGTTTTCAGGAGGCGGACCGGTATTTTCCGCGGAACCGCCTCATCATCAACGACTACAATGTCTGGTGGCCGGAGTCCTACAACAACCGGCACGCCTATTACATGCAGATCGAGCGCCTGATGCGGGGCGGCATCCGGCACATCGATTCGATCGGGATGCAGTTCCACAGCTTCTTCCCGCTTTCGAGTGAGCCTCAGATGGCGGCGACGCGGTACAATCCCGAGATCTTATTGCGTCTGATGGACACCTACGCCCCGCTCGGGCTGGCGGAGCAGATCACGGAGATGACGATCCCGGCGTATTCCGCCGCCGAAGAGGACGAAGAAATCCAGGCCGACCTGATCGAAGGCGTCTACACGGCGTTCTTCAGCCATCCGGCGATGGAGGCGGTCATCTACTGGAACGTAGTGGATGGGTATGCCTACAACGCCGTCCCCGGCGACATGAGCGCGGGTGAGAACGTGTTCTACGGCGGGCTGCTCCGGTTCGACATGAGCGAGAAGCCCGCGTTCCGCCGCCTGAAAAAGCTGATCCGCGAGGACTGGCACACCGACGTCACGGTAAAGGCGCAGGACGGGGCCGCCTCCTTCCGCGGGTTCTGCGGCGATTACGCGCTCCGGATCTATGCCGGCGGCCGGGAGATTCCCGCGTCCATGAAGCTCTCGAAGAACGGGAGCAACACGGTCACGGTCCGGATTTAAATCTCTGATTCATACCAACCGAAAGGCGGTGTTTTCCATGATTCAAGTCAACGGCACGACCATCACCGTATCCACGAAAACCCTCGACGCCACGTTTGCATCCGGCGCGCTCGTCTCCCTGCAGCGCAAGGACGGCCGGGAATACCTCACGGAAGCGGCGAAGGACTCCCCTGTGCTCGAGATCGTCTACCGGGGCGGGGATCGGCGCACGATCAAAACCTGTCCACAGGGAAAGATCGCCTGCACCGCCCTCTCCGACACCTGCGCCGAGATCCGCTTCGACGCACTCGACGGGGTCGGCGTCCTCACGATCTCGGAGGACGAAGAAAACGGCGATCTGTGCATAGAGCCGGAGGTCTCCTCGGCGCGCTACGGCGTTCTGGCCGCGCGCTGGACCGTATCCGGATTCCGGCATGAAATGAAGCTCACCGCGCCTTTCTTCCAGGGGATCGACATGGACCCGGAGGACAGCCTCATCAATAACCGCCGCTGGATCTGGCCGCACCGCTGGGAAGCCGGTCTCTGCATCCTGCACGACGAGGAGGGCGGATTCTGGGTCCATTGCCGGGATACGGCCTACCGCGCGAAATCCCTCGTGACCGGCGAGCATCAATCGATCTCCTTCGACGCAGAGGCATGGGGGCCCCTCGACCGTTCCCTCTCCGCCGGCGGGCTGGTCTGGCGCGTCAACGTCTTTGAAGGCGGATGGCAGGTCCCCGCAGCCGAATACCGCGACTGGCTATGGCGTGCGTATTCCCTCGAAAAAGACGAGCGTCGGCGGCCGACATGGCAGCATGACATTCGCCTTGCACTCTCCTGGGCTCCGGCTGACGCCGATCTGCTCAAAGCCCTGGCCGCCCGCGTCGATCCGAAGACCGTCCTGCTCCACGTCCCGCACTGGCGCATACACGGCTACGATCAGTGCTACCCGGACTTCACCCCGAGCGAATCGTTCAAGGAATATCTCCGCTTTGCCCGCGGCCTCGGCTTCCACGTCATGCCGCACGCAAACAGCGTCGACATGGACCCGAGCATGCCGGAATACAAATATGTCGGCGACTTCAAATACCGCGAGATCGAAAACGGCACCTTCCTCGGGTGGAGCTGGGGGATCCCCATGCCGCACACCAACAAGTCCCTCGACGAGAACCGGCAGTACAACGTCATGGTGAAGATCCATCCCGGACTTGCGCTGTGGCGGGCGATCCTCGCGGAGAACATCGACCGGGCCCTCGCACAGCTCGATTACGGGACCGACGCCGTCTTCACCGACGTGACGCTCTGCTCGTACAACCTCGACAACTGCCTTATCGACAACACCACCTCGACGGAAGGCATGGCCCGCCTGATCGACCATGTTTCCCGGATCCACGGCGGTCTGGCGGTGGGCGGAGAAGGACTGAACGAGATCACCATGCAGAAGCTCTCCTTCGCGCAGGTCCATCTCTTCGACTTCAACCTCAACGGCGAGCCGCTCGCGCGCACCGGGAAGTGCGATCTGAACAAATTCCTGTTCGGGAAGCTCTGCGTCCCGTTCGGATACAGCGGTCTCGGCGGGCGTGACGAAAACGAGGAGATCCGATCCCGGGTGCATCTCGAACACGGCGCCGTCCCGACAATCATCGTAGGCAGCGCGGCGGACATCGAGAATCCGACGCCCGAGGTCGCGAGGATGTTGAAGCTGGCGGCGGAATGAGAGTCGCGCAAGAGGCCTGAAAGGAGAAGACTATGCGTTACCATCCGGTCAAAGTCCGTATCGGGACGCTGACCATCCCCACCTATCCCGAATCGGATTACGAAACACTCCCCCTATTCGCCGAAACCCGGAACCATCAGGGCACTTCGGGCAATCCCTTTCCCAACGCCGTCACGTCCTCCCCCTGCGCCGAGGAGGCGGTCCCGACGGACTACGAAGCCGTCACGCTTGAAAACGATTGGCTCGAGGTCACCGTGCTCCCCGCGCTCGGCGGACGGATCTTCTCGGCGCGTGACAAGCGGAACAATTACGACATCTTTTACCGTCAGCACGTCATCAAGCCCGCCCTCATCGGGGATCTCGGCTCGTGGATCTCGGGCGGCGTGGAGTTCAACTGGCCCTTCCATCACCGACCCGCCACCTACATGCCGGCGGACTGGACCGTGGAGGAGGGGGAGGACGGCTCCGCGACGGTCTGGCTCTCCGATTCCGATCCCTTCTACCGGATGCGCGGGACCGTCGGCGTGTGCCTGTACCCGGACCGGCTGCTCCTTGAGACGAAGGTCCGCGTCACCAACCGCACCGAGCTGCGCCACCCCTTCCTGTGGTGGGAAAACGCCGCCGTCTCCGTCAATCCCGATTACCGCCTCTTCTTCCCGCACGACGTGGATCACGTGGTCCATCACTACCGCTCCTGCTCCGCCGCCTGGCCGATCGCATCCGGGAACTACGGCGGCTGCGACTTCGGCGAGGGGACGGACATCTCCCGGATCTGGAACGCGCCGCACGCGACCTCCTATTTCGCCGCACCGTCCCGCTTCGACTTCTTCGGCGGATATGACGAGGGCCGTGACGCGGGTGTTCTGCACGTGGCGGATCACCACATCGCGCCCGGCAAGAAGATGTTTACCTGGGGGCAGGATCAGAACGCGCACGATTGGGAGAAGAAGCTCACGGACACCGACGGTCCGTACTGCGAGCTCATGGCCGGGACCTATACCGACAACCAGCCGGACTTCACCTGGCTCGAACCCTATGAAACCAAAGCGTTCAGCCAGTTCTGGATCCCCCTCGCCGGGACCGGCATCCCGGATTACGCAAGCCTTGACCTCGCCGTCTCCGTCCGGGAGGATCGGCTCACGCTCGGCCTGACCCGCGCGGCCTCTTCCCTGACGGTCAAGCTCACGGACGGCGGTGAGACGCTCTGCCGCGAAACGGTCTCCGCGGACGGTCCCGCCGTGATCCGGCTTCCCCTCGCACGTCCCGCCGGTGCGGACTGGCGGATCGAGATCGAGGAGGACGGGGAGAAGATCGCCGACTACACGGACGGTCCGTTCCCGAAACAGGAGCCCCGGCTGATCCACGGCTATCCGCTGCCCGCCGACGTCAAGCGTCCCTTCGAGGCGTATAATCTGGGCGAGCATCTGTTGCAGTACCGGGATCCGCGCTCCGATGCGGAGATCTATTTCCGCCGCGCGCTGGAGCTCGATCCCACGATGGTCCCCGCCGCCCTCTCCCTCGCGGAGTGCCACATCGCCCGCGGCCTGTATGCGAAGGCGGAGCGGGAGCTCATGGACGCCCTCGCGATCCTCGACACCATGAATCAGAACCCCGCATCCGGGCGGATCCATGTTCTTCTCGGTCTCGCGCTCGAGCGGCAGGGACGCATCGACGAGGCCTACGACCGGTACCGCAAGGCCGCCTGGAGCCGGGACAGCGCCGCATGGGCCCTCACGCGTGCCGCGATCCTTGCCTGCCGCCGCGCCGACATCCCCGACGCGATCCGGCTGGCGGAAGAAGCCGTTCAGCGCGGTGCGGACGGACCGATCAAGGCGATCCAAACCATATTGGCAAGCCGGACCGGCGCCCCGCTGCCCTATCCGCGGCATATCGGAGAAGCGCCGGACAGCGATCTCGGCTGGGCAAGGGTCTGTGCGGGCGATCAATCGGCGGATGAATGGTTTGCCTCCGTGCGCCGCCTTGACGAAACCGCGCTCGACGTCGCCTCGGATTTTCTCGACGCCGGACTCTCGGCTGAAGCTGAGCGCCTCCTCGACGAAGTCATCCGCCGCGATCCCGCCTGCTCCGCATCCCTCTATTATCTCGCCGGTCGGAAGCCGACCCGCCTCTCCGTGGGACGCCGCTTCCCCCACCGTCCCGCCGAAGCCGCCGCGCTGGAACAAGCCGTCGCACGGGATCCCGGGGACCTCTACGCCCGCTATCTGCTCGGCGTCCTGCGGTACGGGCAGAGGCGGTACGACGAAGCAGAGGCGCTCTGGGAGAACGGCACACACCGGGCCACTCTCCGCGGCCGCGCGCTCTGTCTCTGGCGCAAAGGCGAGCGGAAAACGGCGATCGGGATCCTTCAAAAGAGCCTCGGCGCGGATCCCTTCTGCCCGGACGAAGCCCGTCAGGAACTCGCGACCGTCGTGTGGGAATGCGCGTATCTGATGAACACGGAGGGGGAGGATCCCGAGAAGACCGCCTCCCTCATCCTCGCATACGCGGATCCGGCTTCCCTGCGGGACGACACCGCGATGGAGCTCTGCCGCGCGTACAGCCGGGGCGGGGATCCGGAAGCGGCTCTCGCCCTGCTCCGGTCGCACCATTTCCGTCCGGGGGAAGGCAGCGAGGCCGCCATCGCGATGCGCTACATCGAAGCTCAGTGCGCGCTGGGAGACAAACTGCGCGACGCCGGGGATCTCGCCGCCGCCCGGGATGCCTATGCCGCCGCGCGGACCATTCCCGACTGGCTCGACGGCTCGATCGGCGGAGAAGCTCCGTATCTGCGGGCCATGCTCGGCGAGGCGGAATGCCGCAAAGCCCTCTCCCCGGACGATCCCGATGAAGTCTCCGCCGCCGACGCGACGATCGCGCACGTGGCCGACACCTCCCCCGATGTGCTGCTCCGCGCGCGGCTGTACGGTGAACTGGGACGTCCGGGTGACGCAAAGGCGCTGCTCGAGAAGAAAAAAGCGGAATGGACCGCCGAGCGGAACAAGGAGGACAGCGGCTACTACGCCTCCCAGCCCGCGTATCTCTCCTATCTCGAGCCCTCCGCCGCGGAACGGAAACGCCGCTTCGACCCGCTGATCGCCCGCGCGGACGAGATGCTCAGAAAGCTGTGATCTGTATCCACATGAAAATGCCCCCGTCTTTCCCTGCGAGAGACGGGGGTGTGTTTGTTTTCAGATAAATCAGACGGATCAGACGGAATAGAAGGTCTCCTCGCCCAGCGATGCGGGTACGGCGTCCTCCCGATAGGCGGCCATGGACGTCGGAAGCGGTCCGATCCGCCCGAGATCCGCGCCGCGGTACTGGATATACCGGTTGTTCCGGAACGCGGGCAGCCATTCCTCCCGCGCGGCGGAGACGTGGAGCATCATGGCGCGGCCGCGGTCGAAGAGATTGTTTTCGATGACGAAATCCCCGCCGCAGCGGTTCTCGTGATCCCAGGACTTGATGTGCGCGGGCGTCAGTTTGTCGGGCCGCTGGATGCCCCATCCGTACCCGGCGCGGCGCATGAGGTTGCCCTCGATCCCGATCCGGCGCATGATGCGGCCCACATCAGGGTCTTCCGGCTTGCCGAGGAAGTATTCGACCGAATAGACGCAGTCCTCGATCAGATTTTCGCGGAAGGAGACGCCGTCCATGAGGATGGGATCCCGGCCGCCGGAGGAATACTGGAAGGTCAGCCCGGCGTCGTAGCACTGGAACACATGGCACCGCTCCACGGTGTAATCCGTGCAGCCGCCGTAGATCTCGACGCCGTTGCCGAAGCGTACGGGACGCCCGCCCCGGTAGTATTGCAGCCCGCCGCCGATCCAGCCGAAGACGGAGTTGCGCACGGTCAGCCCGTTCACCGTCCCCGCCGCGATCCCGTGCGCGCCGCAGTACCGGACGCACAGCCCGTCGATGGTGACACCGTCCCCGCCGATCGTGATGCCGTGGACGCGCGGGAGGAATTCGATCTCCCGGAAGCGGCGGGCGGGATTGCCCCTCTCGGAGCGCAGATATACGTACCCGCCCTCCTCCGCACGGATGGCTTCCCTGCCGAGATCGTGCCAGAAGGAGAGGTC
>Ga0129306_1002609_pt1 | contig 15402 bp, 13 predicted proteins | sample P827metagenome_FD_94438 | JGI IMG/M metagenome (GOLD analysis project Ga0129306, IMG submission 94438) | Capybara group fecal microbial communities from Wisconsin, USA - P827 metagenome | ecosystem: Host-associated > Mammals > Digestive system > Large intestine > Fecal | place: USA: Wisconsin...
AGAAGATCGGCGAACCCGCGATGGGCGACATGCGCTACATCTCGTTCGCGATCGTCATGGGAAGCTGCGTGCTCTTCTCCTCGCTCCTCGGCGTTGCGCTCGGGGAATGGAAGGGTACCGGCGCGAAGACAAAGGGCGCGCTGGCGCTTGGACTTGCTGTCCTCGCCGCTTCGATCGCGATCGCCGTTGCCGCGAAGATGATATGATCGAAATGCTGCTGCGGAAATCGCCCCTGCGATTCGCCGCGGCTTCGCTCTTTCATTCGCACGGATATTTTGATATAATTTTGGCAGTCAGAAAGGAAACCACCAAATGGTCACACGCATCATACTGAACGAAACCTCCTACCACGGCGCAGGGGCGGTCAAGTCGATCGTCGCCGAGCTCGCCGCGCGCGGACTCAAGAAGCCGATCGTCTTCTCCGATCCGGATCTTGTTAAATTCGGGGTCACGAAGAAGGTCACGGATCTTCTCGCGAAGGCGAAGGTGAAGTTCGAGCTGTACTCCGACATCAAGCCCAATCCCACGGTCGAGAACGTCAAGAACGGCGTCAAGGCCGCGAAGAAGGCGAAGGCGGACTGCATCATCGCGATCGGCGGCGGCAGCTCTATGGATACCGCGAAGGCCGTCGGCATCATCATCACGAACCCGAAGTTCGCCGACGTCCGCTCCCTTGAGGGCTTCGCTCCGACGAAGAAGCCGTGCCTTCCGATCCTCGCCGTCCCGACGACTGCGGGAACCGCCGCCGAGGTGACGATCAACTACGTCATCACCGACGTCGAGAAGAAGCGCAAGTTCGTGTGCTGCGATCCGCACGACATTCCCGTCGTCGCGTTCGTCGATCCCGAGATGATGTCGACGATGCCCAAGGGCCTTACGGCGTTCACGGGCATGGACGCGCTCACGCACGCAATCGAGGGCTACATCACCAAGGCAGCCTGCCCGATGACGGACATGATGCACCTCGAGGCGATCCGCCTTATCTCCGCGAACCTCCGCGACGCCGTCGCCAACAAGCCGTCCGGCCGCGAGGGCATGGCTCTCGGACAGTACATCGCCGGAATGGGCTTCTCCAACGTCGGCCTCGGCATCGACCACTCGATGGCGCACGGCCTCAGCGCGCTCTACAACATGCCGCACGGCATGGCGTGCGCGATTCTCCTGCCGACGGCGATGAAGTTCAATGCGCCGAAGACCGGCAAGCGCTACGTGGCCATCGCGACCGCCATGGGCGTGAAGGGCGCCGATAAGATGTCGCTCGGCAAGGCACGCAAGGCCGCGATCGCTGCCGTCGAGAAGCTCTCGCAGGACGTCGGCATCCCGGCGAACCTGAAGGGCGTCCTCAAGAAGGAGGACATCCCGTTCCTCGCGAAGAGCGCCTACGCCGACGCGTGCCGTCCGGGCAACCCGCGCGACTGCACGGTCAAGGACATCGAGCGCCTCTACAAGGCCCTCGCGTGATGCTGCAGATCGCCAGGCTCGTCGCGGTCGTCGCGCTTCTCTGCGCGGCGGCCGCGCTTGCCACTCCGAAGGGCCGCCTGCCCCTGGCCCTGAGGGGAGTGCTCAAGGTGATGCGCGCCGACCGCGGCGAATGCGCCGCGCGCGCGGCGACGGAAGGGGGCGAAGCGCGCGTGCCGGCATGGAGGCGCGGCGTCGCGTTCGCGATGGTCGTGTGCGCAGTTGTTCTTGCGATGATCTAAGGCATGGACACCGTCGAGATACTCGGAGTCAGGGCGAAGGTCGCCCGCACGTTCGCGGAGCGGGCGAAGGGACTAATCGGAACAAAGGACCTGCCGCCGGGCGAAGGACTTCTAATAGAGCGCTGCAATGCGATACACACTTTCTTCATGTCCTTCCCGATCGACGCGACGTTCGTCGATTCCGAGGGGCGGGTGGTCAAGGTCGTCCGCGGGATAAAGCCGTGGCGTGCGTTCGTGTGGGGCGGATGGCGGGCGCGCAAGGTTCTTGAGACAAGATCCGCCGAAGAGGATGGAGGCGTCCGATGCCAAGAGTAAAAGAAAAGACAATTCTCGTGTTCCATTCCTCGACGCGCGCGTCGTGGCATGCTACCATCCAGGGCATCGGGCGCTTCGCTCGGACGCAGAAATGGCGGCTCCAGGTGATCGAGTACATGCCGGACCGCAAGGCGCTTGCCGAGCTGCTGAAGTTCTGGCATCCCGACGGAATCATCGCCGAGTGCGCGGTGGACGAGAAGGGCGTGTTCGTGCCAGCGGCGTTCGGACGCATTCCCGTCGTCTACCTCGTGAGCAATCCCAAGCGGCTCAAGCCCAGTTCCCTCAGGGTGAACCACGACTCCAATTCCTTCGGACGCCTGGCCGCGAAAACCTTCCTTTCCTCCGGACTCAAGTCCTTCGCGTACCTGGGATATTCCAAGGTCTTCTGGAGCATCGAGCGCGGACGCGCCTTCGCCGAGGCGATTGCGATGAACGGCTATGAATGCAACGAGTTCTCGCAGCCGCTTTTTGAGCTGCATCCGAATCGGAGCGGATCGGAATACAACCGCAGGCTCGCGAAATGGCTTGCGTCGCTACCGAAGCCGTGCGGACTCCTCGTCGCAAACGACGCGCTGGCGATCGAGGCGATCAACACCTGCCGTTCAGAGGGGATTTCGGTTCCAGACGATATTTCCGTCCTCGGCATAGACAACGACGAGCCGGCGTGCGAAAACTCGTCGCCGACGCTGTCCAGCATGCAGCCCAACTTCGACGATGCCGGCTACATAAGCGCGGAGCTGCTGTCGGAGGCGCTTACGCATTCTTTCGGAAAGAACGGGGCGCAGCGCGTCTTCCCGGCATCCGATGTCGTCCACCGTGCGTCGACGCTGCGGCTTCCGCACGCCAACGCGTCGATATCCGCGGCGCTGGAGATGATACGACTCAAGGCCTGCACGGGAATCAAGGCGCGCGATGTGCTGAAGGCGTTCCCGGGGTCTCGTAGGACGCTTGAGCTTCGCTTCAAGGAGCTTACGGGACACACCGTGCTGGAGGAGATACTGTCCGTGCGGCTCGCACGCGTGAAGGAACTCGTCCTGCAGGGAGGCGTTCCGCTTGAGGCGATCGCGAGAAAGTGCGGCTGGCGCTCCTCCGCGAGGCTTCGCGTCTTCTTCCACGAGGCGGAGGGCATGTCGATGCACGAGTGGAAGATGAAGACGCTTCGCGGCGGCGCATAAAATGTTTTCCGCGTCGGCTCGCAACTGGATGGCATAACCACCGACAGCGGCATTTTTGGTATAATATCCAATTAATGAAGTGTGAACTGTGCCATCAGAAGGACGCCGAGACGGCCATACAGCTCGCCCGCGATGGGGGCGAGAGCGAAGAGCTTTACGTGTGCCGCGAGTGCGCCAACCGCGAGCGCGTGCGCAGGCAGAAGAAGAGCCAGCGCACCAGGAAGGGCGGCGAGGGGTCTGTCCCCGGCGTGTCGATTTCCGTTTCCGGCGTCACCGCGGGCGACGGCGAGGAGCCGCCGCCCATCGTCAAGGCCATAATGAACGCCATGAGCGGATTCGTCTCCGACCTCGAGAAGGCCGCGAGCGAGGCCGAAGGGGAGAAGAAGGATCCGGAGCTTGTCGAGTTCCCCTGCGCGCGCGCCGAGGCTCCGTACCGCATAGGCGAGATGCTTCACCTCGAGGGGCTTCACCTCATCGGAGAGCTCGAGCCCGTCGGACGCGCCCTGCGCGCTCTCAAGATGAAGCTCGTCGGAGTTGACGCCGACGGAGTGCGCGACGCGGGACACGTCTATCGCCTCTTCTACGAAGGCTCGCAGGAGGCCGCGAAGCGCGTGGCCGAAGACATCCTGCGCGAGGAGCGCAACGCGCGCGTGAGGCTCTTCGAGGAGATGCCGCGCGTGTTCGGCGACTCGCTCTGCCGCGCCCTCGCGATTCTGAAGAACTGCCGTCTGCTCGCCCCGGGCGAGCTGTTCGACCTCCTGTCGCCGCTGCGTCTTGCGGCGATAGAGAAGATGCTGGACGGAATCGACCTCGCCGGCATCGAGACGCTTATATCCTCCGTAGACCTCACGTCGAAGGAGGACAACGAGACGCAGGAGTCGCGCGACCGCATGGATGCGGAGCGCGCGGACGAGATGAACCGCCGTTTCGAGGACGTCGTCCTAAACGAGCGCGCCGAGGAGAAGTTTCTGTGAGCATGACCTTTACCAAGAACGCGATCGACGCGCTAAACGCCGCGTCGAGCTGCGCTAGACAGCTCGGACACGACCACATCGGAGCCGAACATATATTTCTTTCCATCCTGGCCATCCCGAAGTGCCAGGCCTGCCTGCGCCTCGAGCGCATCGGTCTTTCCATCGAGGACCTCGCCGAGTCGATGCGTAATATGATCATGGGCGGATCGGACGCGCTGATGCAGCGCGGGCAGCTTCCGCTGAGCGCACGCACGAAGAAGGTGCTCGACATAGCCTGCGTGGAGGCGGGCGGACCAGGCAAGCCGATAAACACTGTCAATCTCGTGACCGCGATGATGCGCGAGGGCGAGAACGCAGCCGCGCAGCTCCTGTTCAACGCGGGCGTCACGGTGGAGAAGTTTCTCGCCGCCGGCACGCAGGGCGGAGGAAACGCCGAGGAGAAGGCTGAAGGCCAGTCCGACGAAGGTGAGCCCGAGTCCGCGCCGACCGACAAGCCCGGCGCAAACGGCAAGCAGCAGAAGACGCCGACGATAAACACGTTCGGACGCGACCTCACGGACCTTGCGCGCCAGGGCAAGCTCGATCCCGTCATCGGACGCGACAAGGAGCTGAAGCGCATTGTCCAGATCCTTTCCCGCCGCACGAAGAACAACGCCGTTCTAATCGGCGAGGCGGGCGTCGGCAAGACGGCGGTCGTCGAGGGGCTCGCACAGGCGATCCACCGCGGAGAGGTTCCGGAGAAGATGCAGTCGAAGCGCGTCGTCGCGATTGACATGGCGCGAATGGTCGCCGGAACGCAGTACCGCGGACAGTTCGAGGAGCGCCTCAAAAAGCTCATCGACGAGACGAAGCGTGCCGGTAACGTCATCCTTTTCCTCGACGAGATCCACACGATGGTCGGAGCGGGCGGAGCCGAAGGCGCGATGGACGCGGCGAACATCCTCAAGCCCGCGCTCGCGCGCGGAGAGCTCCAGTGCGTCGGCGCGACGACTCTCAAGGAATACCACAAGTCGATCGAGAAGGACGCCGCGCTCGAGCGCAGGTTCCAGTCCGTGCAGGTCGACGAACCGACCGTCGCGGACACCGTGGAGATTTTGAAGGGCATTGCGCCGAAGTACGAGGAGCATCATGCGGTTAAGTTCTCCCCCGCGGCGCTGAAGGCGGCGGTCGAACTCACGGCGAGGTATCTCCCCGCGAGGCAGCTTCCTGACAAGGCTATCGACGCAATGGACGAGACGGGCGCGCGCCTTAGGATGGGCGCGTCGGCGCGTCCGAAGAACCTCGTCGAGCGCCAGGAGTCCATCGACACCCTTCGCGGAAAGAAGGACGCGTGCGTCGCCGCCGGAGACTTCGATTCCGCGGCGCGCTACCGCGAAGCAATCAAGATCGCGTCCGCGGAGTTCCAGGCCGCGCTCAAGAAGTGGCGCGAGACGCACGCCGAGGAGGTCGTCGAGGCGACGGAGGAGGATGTCGCTAAGACAGTTTCATCTATGAGCGGAGTCCCCGTCGAGAAGATGAACGCGACGACGGCGGAGAAGCTGCTCGGAATGGAGAAGGCGCTTGGCGAGGTTGTCGTCGGACAGGAGCCCGCCATCAAGGCAATCGCGCGCGCACTCAGGCGCAGCCGCGCGCTGATGGCCGATCCGAAGCGTCCGATAGGCTCGTTCCTCTTCCTCGGCCCCACGGGCGTCGGCAAGACGCACCTCGCGAAGATGCTCGCCGAGAAGGTCTATGGAGACGACAAGGCTCTCATCACGCTCGACATGTCCGAGTACCAGGAGAAGTACTCCTCCTCGCGCCTCGTCGGCGCACCGCCCGGATACGTCGGCTACGACGAGGGCGGACAGCTTACGGAGAAGGTGCGCCGCCGTCCCTACTCGGTCATCCTCTTCGACGAGTTCGAGAAGGCCAACTCGGACGTGATGAACATGCTGCTGCAGATCCTCGACGACGGCAGGCTCACGGACGGACAGGGGCGCGTCATCGACTTCCGCAACACGATCATCATCTGCACCGCGAACCTCGGCTTCGACTTCGCGCGCGAAGGGCACACGCTCGGCTTCGCGACGGAAACCGCCGAGACGAGCTACGACATGCTCAAGGAGAAGCTCCTCTCCGAGGCGAAGCGCACGTTCCGTCCGGAGCTCCTCAACCGCTTCGACGAGACGGTGGTCTTCCGCAAGCTTGAGAAGGGCGACATGAAGGCGATCCTCGACCTCGAGCTCGCGAAGCTCCAGGCTCGCCTCAAGGACTCGCACATCTCGATCACGCTGGACAAGAAGGCGACGGAATTCCTCGTGGAGAAGGGATACGACTCCGCGCTCGGTGCGCGGCCGCTCCGTCGCGTCGTGCAGGACTACGTGGAGGATCCGCTTGCGGACATCGTCCTTGCCGGAAAGGCGAAGCCCCGCATGCGCGGAAAGCTCGACAAGGACGGCAAGTCCATAAAGTTCTGATAAGTCATCCTGGTGCGGCATGGGATTTCCGGTAGAGGAGAAGATATCCGAGATTCGCCGCGCGCTCGCCGCGAACAGGGACGTCGTGCTGACGGCGCCTCCCGGCAGCGGAAAGACGACGTGTGTTCCGCCAGCCCTTATCGACGAGCCGTGGCTTGAAGGCCGGAAGATCGTTGTTCTTGAACCTCGCAGGCTAGCGGCCAGGAACTGCGCGACCTACATCGCGCGCAGGCGCGGCGAGCCGGTCGGCGGAACGGTGGGCTACCAGGTGAGGCTCGAGCGGAAGGTCTCCGCGAAGACGCGCCTCGAGATCGTCACCGAAGGGCTTCTCACGCAGCGGCTGCTTTCCGATCCGGAGCTCGCGGACGTCGGACTCGTCGTGTTCGATGAATTCCACGAGCGCTCCCTGCACTGCGACGCCGCTTTCGCGCTCGCCCTCGATGTGCGGCGCGCCCTGCGGCCAGACCTGCGCCTGCTTGTGATGTCCGCAACATTGGATGCGGACGAGGTGGCGGCGCATCTCGGCGATGCGGACATAGTGCGCGCCGAGGGGCGCATGTTCCCGGTAGAGACGAAGTACCTCGGCGACGTCTCGGTCGCGGCCGGTGTGGCGCACGCCCTTAGGGAGACTGATGGCGACGTGCTTTGCTTTCTGCCGGGCGAGGGGGAGATCAGGCGGAGCCTCGAAGCGCTGTCGGCGAACGCCGAGTGGCGCGGCGTCAGGTTCCTTCCGCTCTACGGAAGCCTTCCGAAGGAGGAGCAGGACAAGGTCTTCGAGCCGTCTCCTCAGCGCAAGGTGGTGCTTGCGACGTCCATTGCGGAGACGTCGGTTACGATAGAGGGGGTGACGGCGGTCGTAGACTGCGGGCTGATGCGCGTGCCGCGCTTCTCTCCCGGGACTGGCATGACGGGCCTCGTGACGCTTCCGCTGTCGCAGGACAGGGCTGAGCAGCGCCGCGGACGCGCCGGGCGCGTGAGGGCGGGAGTGTGCTACAGGCTCTGGGGTGAGGGAGAGCAGATGCTTCGTCCGAAGAAGGCGATGCCGGAGATTCTCGACGCGGACCTCGCCTCGCTCGTTCTTTCGAGCTGCTCGTGGGGCTCGCTCAAAAGGGACGGCCTCCCGTGGATGACTCCGCCTCCCGCATCGAGCTGGGACCAGGCTGTCGGACTCCTTAAGCTCCTCGGCGCGCTTGATGCGGAAGGGCGCCTCACGCCGAAGGGCGAGGCTATGTCCAGGATGCCCATGCATCCGCGCCTTGCGAACATGATGATGGGCGAGCGCGGCTCCGCAAACGCGGGGCTCCTCGCCGCGATCGTCGAGGAGGGGAGCCGATCCCGCGAGACCGACATCAGGAAGATCGCCGAGGAGATAGAGGAAACGCCCAACCGCCCGTTCTCAAAGCGCGTGCTGCAGCTGGCAAGGAGGTTCGACAGCGTCGCAAAGTCGGAGACGAGAGGCGTTATTGACTGGGGGAAGCGGCGTCTCGCCGCTTCACTAGAAGGCGATCGTCTCGCCGCTTCATCCGAAGGCGCGCTGCTCGCCCTCGCCTATCCAGACCGCGTCGCGAAGAACCGCGGCAACGGGACGTTCCGCATGGTTTCCGGACGCGGAGCCGCGATGGAGCAGTCCGACCCGCTGTCGAAGTCGCCGTATCTCGTCTGCTGCGAACTGGACGACCGCCCGGGCGACGCGAAGGTGTTTCTTGCGTGTCCGATCAACGAGGCGGAGATCACGGGGCTTTTTGGGGATCAGCTTGTCGAGGAGCCGTTCTGCGAATGGGACCGCCGCGAGGAACGCGTGAAGAGCGTCGTGAGGCGGAAGCTCGGAGAGATGGTTCTTGGCGAAAAGCCTGTGGCGCCGGATGCGAATGGGCGCGGCGGAAGCGACGCCGTCGTGTCCGCGCTTATGGACGGCGTCCGCCAGAAGGGCGTCGCCAATCTTCCGTGCTGGACGAAGGAGACGCTTCAGCTCAAGGCGCGCATCGGCTTTCTTCATAAGGTGCTAGGCGATTCCGCGTCGCAGCGCGAGGAATCCGGCTGGCCGGAGGCTGGCGATGACGCCGTTCTGCGGGTTCTTCCCGGCTTTGTCGGCGGAATGACGAAGTGGCGCGATCTCGAAAAAATCAACATGGCGCAGGTTCTTGACACGATCCTCGCCGAATCCGGACACGACCGCCGCGAGCTTGACCGGCTGGCGCCAGTGCGGATGGAGGTTCCGAGTGGAAGCCACATGCTGATTCACTACGAAGGCGACGAGCCGACGGTCGAGGTGCGGCTGCAGGAGTGTTTCGGGCTCATGGAGACGCCGAAGGTCGCCGGCGGGCGCGTTCCGATAGTCATGACGCTGCTGTCTCCGGCGCAGCGTCCCGTCCAGATCACGAAGGACCTCGCGGGCTTCTGGCGCGAGGGCTATCAGCTCGTGCGCAAGGATATGCGCGGGAGATATCCAAAGCACTACTGGCCCGAGGATCCGTTCGCCGCCGTGGCGACGCGCCGGACCGTAAAGCGGAGTATGTGAAAATGGCGAAATACGATTTGGTCGAGATATTCGAGTCGCTTCAGGGAGAGGGACGCAACATGGGGCGTCCGTGCGTGTTCGTGCGCTTCGCCGGATGCAACCTGGCGTGTCCGTGGTGCGACACAGACGTCTCCTGCCGGTTCTCCGCGACGCTCGACGAGCTTTTGAAGGAGATATCGGGCTTCAGGGCGAAGAGCGTGGTGCTCACGGGCGGGGAACCGACGCTTGTCGATGCGATGCCAGAGCTTGTCGCGGCGCTGAAGGAGCGCGGATACTGGATCGCCGTCGAGACGAACGGCACGAGCGACGCTGAGTGGCTTCAGTTCGTCGACTACGTCGCGTGTTCGCCGAAGTCGGAGTTTCCGGATTCCGTCGCGCTTTCCCGTGCGGACGAGGTGCGCGTGGTGGCGTCGTCTGAGGATGTCGTAGGCTTCTGCCGGGACATCCGCGGCAGAATTGCCGCGACCGACTACTATGTCTCTCCGTGCGAGCGCGGGGGCGAGATCGACTTTGCGACCGCGAAGTCCGTCCTATCGCAGCTCGACGGCTGGTCGCTCTCGGTCCAGCTCCACAAGATTCTCGGCTTCCGCTAGTGCTGGGGTTGTTTTGCGCCGCGCAATATGATAGACTAGTGCGACAAAGCCGGAGTGGTGAAATGGCAGACGCAGCGGACTTAAAATCCGCGGCCTGGTAATCAGGCGTACGGGTTCGAGTCCCGTCTCCGGCACCAGTTCAACGGAGAAGAGAATGCTTAAGATATTCATGTCCGTCGCGCTTGCCGCGACGCTTTCGGCTGCCGCGTTCGCGGACGACGCCTTGTCGCTTGGCGGAATGACGCTTGATGTCGACATGCGTGCGGTGGAGGAGCTCGCTCCATTCGCGCTCGAGGCCGTCGCCATCCAGCTCCGCGCGTCGGAGCGCGAGGCGCGCCATGCCGCCGAACTCCGCAGGAAGGGCATCGCGGAAGTGCCTCCGTGCGGAAGCGAGCGGTATGTCATCGACATTCCGGCGATCGGCGGCTTTTCCTTCGACGGATGGGGCGAGCTCTACATCGACCGGCGCTTCGTCACCGACGAGGAGATGAAGACGGTGAAGAAGATCGAGGCGTGGATCGCGAAGTGGTTCCCGCAGCAGACCAAGAAGCGCGTCGAGAAGCCGCGCAAGTCGGCCGGCGGGGCGGGGCTCCCGATTTTCCGCGGATTCGAGGACGCTCGCTATCAGGTGCACGACGCGCTCATCGCGAGGCTCGTGAAGGAGTTCAACGCCGACAAGGCGGGATGGACCGGCGGGACGGCCGCGCAGGCGGCGAAGGTCGCCGACTTGACGCCCGCGCTCGTCAAGGCGCACATGATCGAGGAGTCGGGCGGGAACGGTCCGCGCTCCAAGGCCGCGTGGGCGGTCGATCCGCTGCAGGTGAACGTTCCGGGAGACTGGGGCGTCGAGAAGGAGCTCGTCGGGCTCGTCAAGCCCTCGAAGCGGAACGAGGGCACGGCAGAGCAGAACGTCCGCGCCGCGATAAAGTACCTCTCCCGCAAGGGCTTCGGCGTCTCCGCGAAGCCGGCCTCGACGCGTCCGTCGGGCTTCTTCGACGGATGGCTGGACGCGCTTCGCCGCTACAACGGCAGACGCGACCGCACGGAGACCGACCGCTACTACAGCGACGAGTACGCCGACAAGATCGTGAAGCGCGCGAAGGACCCCAACGCCTTCGTTCCGATTGAAATCAAGCTCGCCAAGTGAGGAATGTCAAATGAATGCCTGTTTTGCACGTGCATGCGTGGTTGTGTCGGTCGCGGTGTCTTTTGGGAGCGCGGTGCGCGCCGCAGATTTCACCAGCACGCCTGAGCTGCCCAAGGCGGTCGAGCGGTTTGGAGCGAGGGCTGAGATATCCTTCAAGGTGGTAGACGCAGACGGCAGACCCGTCGAAGGCGCAACTGTGTGCGGCGTCGAGACCGACTCCTCCGGCGTAGCCGTCTATCGCGGCATCGTCACCGCTGGAACTCTTGCCGTCACCGTGTCGGCTCCGAACATCTATATTCCTGTCGTTGCGCCTGTCGAGTTGTGTGAGCTTTCCGGCGACAAGAAGTCCTTCGCGTCGACTAACGTCCCCGCAATAGTCGTCCGCAAAAAGAAGAATCCCCATCCGATGCTCCGCGGTAGGGTCGATCTGCGCAGGTTAAACCACGAACGTCCTTATGCGGCCCAGCTGAATACGGAATGGTTCCATGTGGACGCCGGCGTGTTTCCCGGTGATTCGCAAGGATGGGGATACGCCGGTCTTGTTGCGGGCTACATTGTGCTTAAGCCGAAAGATCCCGAGGACGGGTTCCAGGAGGTTGAAGCGTATCCGGATTCGCTCGGGACCCCTGCGGTCGCGCCGTCCGACGGCTACAGGGCAGGCCCATTTGAGATGATGCTCCGCACCGACGGCAGCAGCCGTTCTCCGGCACGGACCCGGCTTGTTGCGTTCCGGCACAGGACGGAGGCCGGCTTCGTGTACGGCATTCTCAAGGTGGACGGGAGAAACCCCGGACAAATCGAATACCTTGTCAACCGGTCCGCCGGCGAGATGTCGCTTGAGCCGGAGGATTGCAGATGACGCTGCAGCTGCTTCTCGCGTCCGCAGCAGTGAAACTGCTTCCCATGACCGAGCCGGTCGCCGCATCCGACGCGGCCGAGCTCGCCCGGGTCGAGTTCGACATTGCGCCGTCGATGGTTGAGCATTTCGTTTCCGCTCAGTATCCGCCTGGGAAGGGTCAGCCAGGTTACGGATGGCCGTCGCGGATTGAGGATTACACGGTTGATGACGCCCTCGCGGAGCGGCTTGCCGCCTATCCGGGGCTCGAAGCGCACTGGTTCGTCCGCGAGCCGATTGAAGGCCATGCCGCCGACTTCGGCCGCACGATGAAATTGTATGCGGACTCAATTCCCTTCCTTCTCTTTCGTCCACGGTCCAGTGGAGTTTGCTGGTGGAATCCTTTTTCATGGTTCGACTTCGGAGAGAAAGTTCCGCTTGTTGTCTATCTTCCCGGGAACGGAGAGCTCGGAACGGATCTTGCGAAGCAGTTCCGGCAGACGGGAGTGATTGGACGGGTTGTTGGCGACGGCTTTCAGGAAGAGCACCGAGCCTGGCTTCTCGTTCCGATGCCGCCCGAGCGCGGCAACGTGAATATGCCCAAGGGCTATCCGGTTCAACCTCGCGCTCCGCTCATCACACTGCTAGACGATCTTGTTCTCAAGGTGGTCGAGATGTCGCACGCGGAAGGCGAGAGCGCTCCGCCGATTGACGAGCACCGAATTTACCTGACAGGCTTGGGATGCGGCGGATCGATGGCGGTTGCGATGTCGCTCGACCATCCCGGACGCTATGCCGTTACGGCGCCGGTCTGGTCTTCTGCGCCCCTTCAGCGGGTGGTGCATCCCGATGCGCCGGGTAACTGGTGGTTCGGCTACGAGGAGAATATTTATTCCGAAGCCGTTGCGGACAGTAAGGAGTACTACGAAAAGTTCTGGGGCAAGTTCCGTGAGGACGTGGAAAAGTTCGGCGGTTCGTTTACGCTGAAATTGTATTCAAAAGGCGATCATGCCTGGTGGTGGGACGCCATGTGGGAGTCCGCTGAATTCTGGGACTGGTGTTTCTCGAAAAGAAGCGATTTTGAAGTGGAGGTGAAGAAATGAGCATGTCTATTCTGCTTTCTGTTGTCTACATTCTGGGGTATTCCCCGGCGGACGGCACGGCCGTGTGCTTTGGCACGGAGGAGTCCGGAGCGTTCGCCCCGGCGGCGTTTGAGGAGCGCAGGCATGCGCCCGGAGAGACGGGCTCGCTGAAGGGCGTGCGCTCTCTCGTGTTTGAGAGGTCGGTCGAGAATGTCGGCGCCGCCGCGTTCGCGGGGGCGCCTGACCTGGAGACCGTCTGCTTCGAGGGCAAGGTCTCGTCGCTTGGCGAGCGCGCATTCGCGGACTGCCCCAAGCTGACCTGCGTCGTGTTCGCGTCGAGGAATCCCGTGGACGCCTGCATGGACACTTTCGAGGGCGCGCATGAGCAGTTGACGGCCGTCTACCGCAACGAGATGTACGGTAAGCTCGAGATAGCGCATCCAAATGCCATATGGAAGAACATGGTCAGTGTGAATCTCGGTTCGAACAGCTATTTAAGCATGACGTTCGTCGCTATCCCCTCGACACATCTTCCGCCGGAGGCATGGCGCGGTCCGAGGGACAGTGGGATGCGTGTCATGGACGCAATAAGGTACGTCGGGCCGCGCGTGTCGACGAACGGATGGATGTTCAAGACTGACGGCGCGACCGTCTTTCTGCTTGCGTATCTCCGGCCACGCGCACGCGCGGTGGAACTTCCACCATCCATCGACGGAATGCCCATCTCCTGCCGCGAATACGGCAACGGCTCGGGATTGCCCGAAGAGCTGAAGTTTGACGCGGTTCTAGCGGATGGTTCTATTCTTGGCGAAGTCTTTGGGGGACGCGGACGGGACATCCTCGCCAAAGGCGGATGCATCTACGTGCGCGGGGCGTCATTCGACGCCGCGCATCAAATGGAATACAATAACGTCAATGCCGTCGGCGTTCCTGAAGCAACGACACTGGCGGATGTCGCCGCGCTGACGAACGGAATCCCGTGCGAAAGCGGATACCGGTATCTGCTCATCAACAACGGTTCTGCCGCGGCTGTGCTGGGGCCGGAAAACTATCCCGGCCGCAGGGGCTACGTTTCGTCCGCGCCACGTCCCGTCGAGGAGAACAGCTGCCCGGTGGTCGTCCCTTCGACTCTAGGCGGGAAACCCGTCGTCTATCTTCCCTGCGGACTGTTCTCGGCGCGCGGCGAGATTACGTCGGTGGAGTTCCCCGATACGCTGGAGGAACTGCCTGCCGGCGTCTGCTACGGGTGTTCAAACCTCGCAAAGGTCAAGCTGCCGAAAAACCTGAAGCGGATTGGGCGGCTCGCTTTCTACGACTGTCCGAAACTTTCTGCCCCGCCCATCCCTGACGATGTCGTCTGCGAGACTCAGGCGTTCGACTTGAGGCCTGCGGACGGCAGCCGAGTCATCCTCAAGCCGTGATGGGCATTCTAAATCAACGAACAAGAGGCAAAGATGAAGACAGACATCGCAAAGTACATCGACCACACGCTGCTCAAGGCGGATGCGAAGGCGACCGACATAGAACGGCTCTGCCGCGAGGCGAGGGAGCACGGCTTCGCGTCCGTGTGCGTAAACTCCTGCTGGGTGCCGATGTGCCGCGAGCTGCTCGCGGGAAGCGGCGTCGCGGTCTGCACTGTGATAGGCTTCCCCCTCGGCGCGGCGAGCACGCAGGCCAAGGTCGCGGAGTCGCTCCAGGCGATTCAAGACGGGGCGGACGAGCTGGACGAGGTGCTGAACCAGGGGCTCCTCAGGAGCGACGCCAAGGCGTGCTTCCGCGAGCTGGGCGAAATAGTCCAGAGATGCCGCGAGGCGAGGAAGGACGTCGTCCTCAAGCTCATCCTCGAGTGCTGCAACCTGACGAAGGCCGAGATAGAGTCCGCCTCGAAGGCCGCGAAGAAGGCTGGCTTCGACTTCGTGAAGACGTCGACCGGATTCGGCAAGGGTGGTGCGACCGTCGCGGACGTGAAGCTCATGCGCAAGAGCGTCGGGCCGAAGATGGGCGTCAAGGCGGCGGGGGGAATCCGCGACCGCAAGACGGCTCTCGCGATGATCCGCGCAGGCGCGACAAGGCTCGGATGCTCGTGCGGACTCGCCCTCGTATGAGACTGTCCGCCTATGCGGCCTACGCTGCGGCGCTCGTTGCGGCGCTTGCCGCCGGATGCTCGCGCGCGAAGATCGACCGCGTCGAGTGGCCCGTCATGGGGACGATCGCGGCCGTGCAGCTTAAAGGTGAGTTGACGCCGGACTCCGGCAGGTTCACGACAGATGTGATGGCGGCATTCAACGACGTCTCCGATGCGCTTAACGCGCACGTGGCGACTTCGGAGATATGCTCGCTCGCCCCTCTTGCAGACGACGAGGTGCTCGCGAAATGCGCAGGCAAGATGAAGCCATGCTATGAGGCGGCGTTTACGCTGATGCGGGTATCCGGCGGCGCGTTCAATCCGCGCTGGCGTGGATCGAAGACGCTCGACCTCGGAGCGATCGCAAAGGGTTTTGCCGTCGATGTCGCCGTGGAGAGCGTGCAAAATCGGAAATTCGCAGGTTTGACTGGGGGAAGCGGCGTCCCGCCGCTTCAAGGAACAGAATCCACCCCTGGTCCGGA
>Ga0129306_1002614_pt1 | contig 15380 bp, 14 predicted proteins | sample P827metagenome_FD_94438 | JGI IMG/M metagenome (GOLD analysis project Ga0129306, IMG submission 94438) | Capybara group fecal microbial communities from Wisconsin, USA - P827 metagenome | ecosystem: Host-associated > Mammals > Digestive system > Large intestine > Fecal | place: USA: Wisconsin...
TAAACGTCCTAGAGTAAATAAATATGACTCTTACCTTGACAGAGAACAAAAAGAGCAAGGTGAGTATTACTACTTGAAAGACTAGTTAAATTTAAACTAGTGAAATAAAAATATTTAAAGTTTTTAGATTTTTCTAAAAACTATTTTACTTTTTTTATAAAATTTATTCAAAACTTAATTCATAAAAAATAACTATTTTTAGAAATTTTTAAAGTTTCATAATATACGAATTAATTTACATGAAATTACATGAAAATTATAAAAAATAATTTAAAATTGATTAAATTAAAAAATAAGAGAAAATAATCATTTAAAAAAAATTATAAAAATTAATAAAAAAAGAAAAAATAAACTAAATAAAATAATTATTTAGTTCTTAAAGCTTCAACAGCAAGCACAAATTCACGAGCAAATACCTTGACTTTTTCTGGGTCGATTGAATAGCTTACTCTTAAGTAGTTATGACCAAAGGTATTACTGGTATATGAACCTTGTCTGGTGAACACCTTTTTCTCAATCAAATAGGAAGACATGTCTTCAGGATCGATTCCTGCACCTGATAAGTCAATTCCCATCATGTTTGCACTTGACGGATAGACTGGCAAGAAGACTCCTTCACATTGGTCAACTGCTTCCTTGATTATCTTTTGATTTTCAAAAGTGGTATCTCTGACCCTATCAATCCATTCTGGTTTGGATTTCAAGGCAGCTAGTGCACCAGCCTGTGCAATCATATTTGTACCTACATCGTTAATGATAATGCTTTTTACAACATCAATCACTTCTTCGCTCGAAATGATAGCTCCTAATCTTAAACCTGCCATACCAAATATCTTGGAGAAACTGTAACAGGTTATAGTATTGTTCGGAGCATATTTAGCACAAAGTGTATGATTGTAAGCGAAGTCCCTATAAGTTACATCATGCAAGAGGAATATGTCATTTTCAATAGCTATTTCTGCAAATTCCTTGATTTCCTCTTCAGTGTAAGAGCTTCCAAGCGGGTTTAATGGATCGATTAAAAGAATGACTTTAGTGTTTTCATCCATATTTTCCCTTACAAGCTTAGGGGTTAACTTATAGTTGTTTTCTTCACTGTAAATCTTTACTTGTCTTACCTCTGCAGCAAATCTGCTTGCAAAGTTATCAATGATGAGATATCCTGGATCTGGTGTGATAACATTGTCCTCAGGAGATAAAACTGCATTCATGGCTAAGTATAATGATTCAGTCGCACCGGCGTTAACATATATACTTAAGTCTTCCAATTCCAAATCTTTTAAAATCAAAGATTGCAGTTCTGTAAAACCTTCTGGAGGTGGGTACTTGCAGTATTCGTCACTTCCAATGCAGTCAATCATTGCCTTGTGTACATCCTCATTGTGACCAATATGCAATTCATTTGTATTTTGACCCATCCAAATCATTTCTTTATCCTTAAAAACAGCTTCAAAAAAGTGGTTTGCAGATTCATAACCATCTGGAATAATCTTAGCTGCTTTTGCATATTTCTTCTTTTGGATCATCTTATCACAAATCCTATATCTTAATTAAAAATCTAAAAATAATTTTATAATATAATAAATTTAATAGTATCATTTTTTAAAAAAATTAAACTGGATATGTTTTCAAATAAACATACAACATTATATTATCTATTAAAAGTAACATATAAAATTATTTGTAAAAACAAGAAAAAATAGCTTAAATTTTTAGAAAATGATTAATGATTAATAAATAAAATAAAAAAAGTAATAAAGAATGGAAAAATGATAACATTGAAAAATGATAGAAAAAGTTAAAAAAAAGTTAAAAAAAAAGTTAAAAAAAAAGTTAAAAAAGAATGGGAATTGAATTATTCAATTCCATTATTAGTTATCAGGAAGTGAACAGCCAATCCTTCTCTTTTTGATTTATGCCTTTTTAAAAGAGCTATTCTTTGATTGGTTCCCTCTTCACGCTTGAGTTCAATGATGATCTTGCTTCTGTATTGGATGATTGTTCCACCAACAGGAGAGAAATCCTCTTCGCTTTCCTCATCAAATGAAGCATATATTTGATTTGTAACAAGAACAGCAAGGTCATGATTGATGGCAAGTGCAGAAAGCATTTGCATCTGTTTTCCTAAAAGATGGGATTTTGTGCTATCATCTTCAACCCTAAACAATGCAACAGCAGAGTCCAATATAATGAGTTCGACATCTGCGCTATTTGAAGATATCCAGGATTCAATTAGACCAAGATCCTCTTCCTGTTGCTTGAATGAGGTAGGTTCAAAAACAATGATATTCTTTGCAACTGTATCAAAATCCTCTCCGGATATTTGTCTAATCCTATCAACAGATATTCCACCTTCAGTATCGATGTAAACTACTTTTTTTCCTCTTTTAGCTACACCAATAGCTATATTCAGACAAATATTGGTTTTACCTACACCTGGAGGACCGTATACTTGTGTAATTGTCCTTTTTTCTATTCCCCCATCCAATAATTCATCTAAAGGAGAGTTAGTGGAAATCTTTTCCTGATCTGTCATATTTGATAATATTTTCATATCTTTCCCTTCATAATAATAAAATAATTTTTTACTTTTTAGTTTAATAATCTAATAATGAATAATCCAAATTAAAATTTTACTCCGTAAACATAATATTTATTTGGATATATTTAAAGTTAATTTTTTTAGCAATTTCATTTTACAGCTTAATGCAAATGTTATAATAATATTGTAAAAATAACAAAAAGAGCATTTTATTAAATAAGTTTCTCTAAATCCTCTTTAAGGGAATCCATATCATTGGAATCAAATCCGTTTCTAACAAGAGTTGGCTTGGATGAACTTAAGTCAATTACAGTAGAAGGCTTTGCATCACCTAAATCACCAACATCAATGACCAAATCAATATCATTTCCAATCTGCTTTAGAATGTCCTGGGGATTTGATAATGTGCATTCATTTGTAAGATTTGCACTTGTGGTTGTTATAGGAAACAAGCTTGCAAGCAATCTGGCAATCTTATAATCTGGAATCCTTACTCCAACTTTAGCGCTTGCACTGACATATGGTGAAACCACTTTTTTCTTGTTTAGAATAAATGTAAAAGGGCCAGGAAGCCACTTATCGACAATAGCTCTTGAATCTTTATTTAAGTCTGCAATCAATTCCAAACTATTTGTATCCTGAACCAATACAGACAATGGCTTTGTTTGGTCTCTTCTTTTAATTTCATAGATTTTCTTAACTGCATCATTATTGAAAATATTTGCCCCCAAACCATAAACGGTATCTGTAGGATAGAGAATGATTCCTCCATCTGCCATTATTTCAATGGCTTCACCGATTAAATCCATATCTGGATTTTCGCCACTCATCTTAAATATTTTCATAAATTCACCAAAATATATTGAATATAATATTAAAATTTCTTAACTTAAATTTTAAACTTTACTAAGATAATCTAATTAAATATATATTAGTTAATCAATATAATAAAATTATGCTTAATAGTTTACGACCATATCTTACAAAATTTTTAGAACCTTTAGCTAGTCGATTGAATATTAATCCAAATATTGTAACTGTAATCTCTCCATTCTTGGCTATCATCTCAGCTATTTTCTTTGCTAGCGGAAATCTGATAGGAGGAGCAGTATTTATCCTTCTCAGCGGATTTTTAGATGTTGTTGATGGAGCAGTTGCAAGATACCATGACAGAACAAGCCCATTTGGAGCATTCTTGGATTCCACTATGGATCGTTTTGCAGATGCAATCATATTCATAGGAATCATATTTGGAGGATATTGTCACTGGTTTGTAGGTGTTTTAGCTATTCACTCAGCAATTAAAGTCAGTTATGTAAGGGCAAGAGCAGAATCACAAGGAGTGGAATGCAATATAGGAATAGCTGAACGTGCAGTCAGAATGATAATCTTAATGTTAGGTGCAGTAATTGCAGCAATATTCCATTCAAACATAATTTTCACATATTTCATTTACATACTTGTAGTTCTTTCATACTTTACAGTTGGCCAAAGAATATTCCATGTATGGAAAGAATTGAATGGACCTAAAAAACATAGACAAAAAAGATTAAGATAAAAATTTAATGATTGGAAATTTTTAAAAATTAAAAATTTTCAATATCAATTATTCAAAAAATAAATTTTAAAAAAATAAATTTTAAAAAAATAAATTTTAAAAAAATAAATTTTAAAAAAATAAATTTAAAAAATAAAATTTAGAATTGTTCGGAGCATATGAAATGAAAGATCTTGAAAGTGAAGAGAAAATTGCAATTGATATTGCAAAACTTGAGAGAAACTTGAAACAAGTTGAAGACATCAAGTTCGAAGGAAAAGAAAAGGAAGTTTATGATAGGGCAATCGATTACTGGAATGATTCAAAATATTACCTGGAGAAAAAAGACACAAGAACTGCTTTTGGTTGTATTGAATATAGCCACGGTTTACTCGATGCACTAAGAATGATTCATGGATTAATTTAATTAAATATTCGATTGATTAAATGAGGGTTTTATATCGTAAACTATAAAATAATTAAAGTTTGTATCTAAAATATTTATCAAATTGAAATTTCAAAAATTTGAATGATTTTTTGATTGAAATTTTGGAAAAATTCTAAAAAATGATGAAAAATCATTCATAAATATACAAACTATTTGATAGAATAAAAACTAAAAATTTAAATACTTTCAACAATAAATATTTATTCAACATAATAAGAACAATTTTTAATTTTAAAAATTTAAACTAACTATAAAATTTTCAAAATTAAATTTAAAAATATTTTGATTAAAAATGGGAGATGTCATTATGACAGATATTGATGTTACTGAAATTAGAATTATCTTAGAGGATCTTACTGAAGAACAATTAATTAATATCTTGGAAAAAAACGGTTACACTAATAAAGGTAAAAAAAATGTATTGATTAGAGAAATCATGACTAAAATTTCTCATGATATTGTTATCCAAGAATTAGATGAACTTGGTGCAATATAATCACAACTTTTTTTTATTTTTTTACTTCTTTATTTTTTACATCTCATTTATTTACTAATTTTACTACTTTTTTATATTTTATACTTCATTATCCAATTACTTTTTTACTAATTTTTTAACTAAACATAAACAATAAATAATTTATTGAATAAAATTTTTAATATGATTCTAAAAACAGAAAGACTAGTCCTTAGACCATGGAAAGAAAGTGATGCAGAATGCCTATACCATTTTGCAAAGAATCCTAAAATCGGACCTATTGCAGGTTGGCCACCACACAAAAGTGTTGATGAAAGCTTGGAAATTATAAAAACTGTTTTTTCTAAAAGGGAAACTTATGCAATAACAATTGATGACAATGCAATAGGCTGTGTAGGGCTTTTATTCTATCCACACACCAACCACTACTGGGGTGAGGATGGAGTTGAATTAGGCTATTGGATCGGAGAGGAATATTGGGGCCAAGGATTAGTTGCCGAAGCATGTGAAGAACTGATTAAACATACCTTTGAAGATTTGAATATTAACAAAATCCATGCAAGCTGCAGATATGAAAACCACCAATCAAGAAGAGTCTTAGAAAAATTGGGATTCAAATATTATTGTGATATGAAAAATACGGACCTTTCCGGGAATGAAACACAAGAAATGGCTATGTTCTTAGAAAAACAAGAAAAATAATTTAAAAAATACAAAAATAGTTAAAAATTAAAAATTAAAAATTAAAAGTAAAAAATTAAAAATAAAAAAATAAATAAAGAGTTTACATACCCATAGCAATAAAAGAAAGGAACCATATAACTATAGAAAGTCCAATAATTATCTTTCCATGTTTTTTAGCATTCTCTTCATCACGAGTAATTAAGTAGATACCAAAAATAACTCCAAATAAAGGTATTAATATTGCACATAAATAACCTAAAATCTTAGAAAAAGTATAGGAGTTTTCAGATTGGACATTAGGAATGGAATTTTGAGTTGCTTGTGTATTGGAATTGGAATTTAAATTTACTTCAGCACCTACATTTCCAAAATCATATCCACAGTTATGACAGTATTTACTTCCTTCTTATCTTTCTGCTCCACAGCTTGGACAAAAAGTCATAATTTTCCCCCTACAATAAATTGTTTTAATATAATAAAACTAATTAAAATTAAATAAAAAAAGAAAAAGAGATAGATGATTTAGTCATCATCCATGTCTTCGAATCTAGGTTCTAATTTTTCCATTACACCAGGTAAAGAAGTGTATTCCATTTCTTCAGCTGGCAATCTGTGTGGTTCGAATGGACCATGTCTTCTGATGTAGGAAGCAATGTTTGCAGATTGTCTTCTGGTTTCATCAAATGCAGGGTCATCGAATAAGTCTACAGGTCCGATTAATTTAGCATCAGTTACTTGGAAACCTAAACCGACTACTCTTGGAGGTCCGTCGAATCTGATTGGGTTAGCTTCTTCTTGGCTGGTTGGCATCATAGGACCATTGTGGGATCCTCTCATCCATCCACTTACCATGTGTGGGAATGCAAATGGTTCTACACATTCACCGTTTGCAGGGAAACCGGATTGAGCTCTTACAATAGCTACAGGGTCATCTTTACCTACATATTCACCAGCTAACATGTTCAATTTGTCAGTACTTACTGCAGCTGCGATTTCACCGTTTTTCTTGAATACTCTTTTAATTACGTATCTACCAGTGGACCCGATTAATGCAAGTAAATCGTACATTTCTTCAGGACAATCTAAGATAACTTTTTTGTGTTCCATTACATCGAATACTTCAAAACTGAATCCATCGTGTAAGCTTGGGTCAATTACAAGACCTGCGGTGTTGAATGGATCTGCAAAGATTCTGAAAATAGGTAAGTTGAATGCACCTGGTTCGGTTTTGTCCATACAGTAAACGATTACAGGGTCACTTCCTCTTTCTTTGAATTCCATTTCTGCACAACCTGGACCCATACCTTTTACGTTTCCAGAGAATGTGTCAGTCAATAAGTCTTGACCTGCACCGTATAATTTTAAGTCTCTTGCAATTTCAGTTGCTTGAAGGAAAGCGTCGTATGCAGTTTTGTGAACTTCTTCGTTTAATTCACCGTTTCTGTGAGTCATGATTAAATCAATGTCGTCACCACAACGGGTTATATAATAATCTTCAAGAATACCAGTTTCTAAAGCACCGGATAATACTTCATCACATTTTTCCATTAATGCAGGATGTGATACACAGTGTCCAGAAACACTTCCAATATCTGCTTTGATAACACTAACAGTAGTTTTCATCTTAAAACACCTCTGTAATAAAAATTTACTATTCACACACTTTAGTCAATAGCAGTACATATTTAGCTTTAATTCATAATATAAGAACAATAATTAACTATTATAGCAATTAACTATTAAAAAATAATTATTCATTAATAACTAATCGTTATAATAATTAATTACTTGAATTAATAGCTAATATAAAATAATTAAATTATTAATCAAACTAAATACTTTTTAAATAACTTAAACTTTTCTTAAGTTATTTAATATACATTATTATTTTTGATTAATATTATATATAATAATTATGATTTAAAAAAAGAAAAAATAAATTTCCTAATGATTCTTACGAATATGGGAAATTATCCACAAGGTAATTATAGAAACCAAACAAGCGATTACAATAGCTAACGGATAAACAAAGTATCCTATTACCATACCGATTAAAACCAAAACTATTGTGGATAAATATGGTTTATTATCTGCTAAGGCTATTTGCAAGGCAATATTTGCCTTGTCTGAATTTTTCAATGCGTTTGCAGTTACGATTGAAAGAATGTCTACAAAGATGAAATCCAATCCATACAAAAAGCATGGGAAGAATGAATCAGCATTCTCAACAACAAAAGTAGTCAAATAAGGAATCAATGATAAAAAGAATAATGCGCCCCCAATTGACCAAATTACCTTAGGGTCTACCTTATTTACAATATTAAAAAGATTGTTGTTATAGTTCCAGAAGTTAAAGCAAACCATGAAACTTACAGCATAAACGATAAAATCTAATTTTATATCAAAAAATGCACCCCAAGATCCATTTGCCACCATTGGAATCTCCAGTACGATTATTGTAATCACAATGGCAATGATTGCATCAATGAATGCTTCGAATCTGTCTGTACTGCCATTATCAGGTCTTCTGAGCCTTGAAAAGAAAATCCAACAAATCAATGAGATTAAAATGCTAATGAATATTCCAGGAGTGTAGATTGTATAAGTAATTATGAATCCTAAAATCATGATTGCAATCGGAATATAACTGTAAACACTTCTGAAATTATCCTGACATAATCCGCAGTTATAAGGATTTGCCTTAAAAATGGCATAAATTGATAAGATATATAAAAGGTCTATTGCAAGAAAAACGATTCCAAACATTGTCTCCGCTGCAACAGATTTTACATCCAAAGCTACCCATGTTGCAAAATAAGGAAGAAGACTTATTGCAAATATCTGTAAGGCATATATTGACAGGACCTTATTGTCTATCTCCTCTACAACTTGAAACAGATTATGATTGTCATACCAAATGATGAAAATTACTAAAAAGCAGATGGCATAAGTAATAAATCTGGCATTCAACAATAAAAATGCATCTAAAGTAGGAGATACAGGTTGTGTTAATTTCAATACTAGAACAGTGATGATGATTGCCAATACCGCATCAAAAAATGTTTCAAATCTGTTTGTGTTCATGAATATACCTTTGTAGTTCTTAATATATAAATAAAAATTGAATGAATACTTAACAAAAATTTAATCAAATAGATCATTTGGCTCCTATCCATTTATTCACATATTTGACTTTGCTTAAGATATGCATTGTCAGCATGGAACTGAAAACAATCAAAATGAATAAGATTATCATCAAGCTGTAGATGTCATGATAAGGCAATATTTTCACATATATGCATAAGAATAATCCTTGAATCAAGTAAATTCCATAGCTATACTTAGCAATTAAAGAAGTTAATCTTCTGAATATGCTGTTCTCATTTCTAATAAACCCTAAATCAGACCAAATCTATTGAAGTTCTTAAACAATAAAAATACTCCAATAACCTCAAGAGTGATAGGTAAGGAATACCTATTTAATGTATGGAACTTGCTTGGAGTAGAGAAATAAGTAACCATTACCATAATAATCAATGCAGACAGTAAAGTCAAAGCTAAAGCGAAATAAGGATTGTTCAATAGTTTTCTCTCGGTGTGTCTCAAATAATAACCTGCAACCACCAAACCGATCGGACTTACAAAGTAACTTAACTTGATTGGAAACTTAATGTTTAAAGTGAAGTCAAATAAACATGTTATCAACCAAAATACCAAGAAATATTCCGCTTCTGCCAAATCTGCATGCTGTAGCCATTTATTGAAAATAGGCATGATCAAATAAGTGCCTAAAATCATCCAGAAGAACCAATAAGGCAGAAATCCTGGTGATTTTGCCATGAAAAAACCTAAATTAATATCCTAATTCATCTTCAATAGATAGACTCCTGTAATAAAGCTCCAAATTATCAATGTGTAAACAGACAATCTCTCGTAAACAGGCATATAAATGCTTCCCATATTGAAAAACATTATCCAAAATGCAATTAATCCAATTATCCCTAGAATTAGAGTGATCTTCTGATAAAATTCAAATTCATCCATGGATCTTGATATAATAACCAATAGAATATTTCCCCCAAGAATTGCCATTATGGCACCTAAGCTATGATAGCCATCAGTTAAGGGATTTCCTGCATGAATCAAAGCGACAATAATCACTCCAAGGGTAGTAATTGGTGTTAGAATATAAAAAATAATCTTGTTTTTAATTAAAAAGTCTTTAAATTTATATAAATTGCCAAAAAGCAAACACAAACCGATTATAATAAATGCAGAATTCATTAATAATGAGAGGGGAGAGTTCATATTTGGAATTCCAAGCTCTGAAATTGTATAAAAAAGATATGTATTGATCAATGTGTCATTGAAAGCCATTGCACTAATGGCTTCAGCAATCATATAATACAGACTACCTAAAATGAATACAATTCCTGCAAGCTTAGACTTCATATAATCCCCATCAACAAAATTCTAAAATTCGATAGTCTTAAAAGCCTTTTCAAGTTCTTCCTCTTGATTCATGGCTTCCTTAATCTCTTTTACCAATTCCAAATCTGCCTTGGTTTCAGGATATTTTGGAACTGCCTTACAACCGCCATCATCCCTTTTTGAGATTTCAAAAGTTCCAATCTTCTCTGCAATCCTTGTTATTTCCACCTTATCAAGGCCAATGAGAGGGCTTAAAACCGGAACATCCAAATCTTCACGGGTTGCAAGGATATTCGGAAGTGTCTGAGAAGCCACTTGCCCTAAACTGCTGCCGTCAATGACCGCTTCAGCATGCATTTTCTTAGCCAATTTCCCTGCAAGCTTATACATTCCAGACTTGCATAAGACACAGGTCATCTTATCTGGAGCTTCGGCCTTGCATGTGCTTAAGTAATCCCCATATCTGACAACCCTTTTCTTGATTGGAGCACCGCTTGCATAAAGGTTCAATTGATCAATCAGGTCTTCATAGTTCTTAAGGGCTTCAGGACTTGTATAAGGATGATTGTCACAGTAAAGGGCAATCACCTGACATCCTCTTTTCATCATCAAATAAGTTGCTACAGGAGAGTCTATACCACTTGAAACAAGTGAAACAACCTTTCCTTGAGTTCCAAGAGGCAATCCTCCAGGACCTTCAATCTTCTCATGGAAAATGTAAGCATCATTGTCCCTTACTTCCAAATAGATAGTTAGTTGCGGATTGGTCAAATCAACTGGACAGGAATATTTGCGCACAACTACTGCACCTGCAAATGCCGCCATCTCCTGAGATGAGAATTCATGCTGTCCCACTCTTCTGCAGCTTATTGCAAACTTAGTGTTTTCATCCAAAAGTCCTTCGTCATGGAGTTTTTCCGCATAGGCTCCAAGATCTTTTTCCACATCTTCAAAAGTAGCCTTGGTAGAAACCGCAGGAGAATATGATACAATACCAAATATTCTTTCCAACTTTTCTATTGCATCGTCAAAGTCTTTTGGAAATATAAAAATTCTTGCTTGATAAATCTTTACTTCTGCATCTATGGATGCCTTTATATTATTTAATAGTCTATTTTCAAATCTTCTTCTAACTCTGTTACTCTTCAATCCCACTTCACCGTAACGAGCTATAATCAAATCAGGTTTCATAAAATACCTCAATGAATAAAATAATTTTTTTAAATAAAACAGTACAAAGAATAATTATAAAAACATGATAGGTTAGTCAATAAAATATTTCTTTTTAATTATATCTTTATCTTTTTATATATTTAATTTATAGTTTATAAATATAACTATTGTTATAAAATGCAAATAAAAATAAAATAAATGATAAATTAAATTGAATAAAAAAGTGAAAAAAAGAATTAAGAAAAAAATTAATAAAAAAATTAAAAATAAAAAAGAGGGAGAATAATTAATTATCTCCTAAAAGTTCAATTGCCAAGTCTAGGGCTTCAGCCATTTTATCTGCATTTGGACCTGCTCCTTGAGCCAAGTTAGGACGGCCACCACCGCCACCTCCAAGTACAGAGGCCGCTTCCTTAATGATGCCGTTCACTTGAACGCCAGAGTCCTTAGTGGCTGCTCCAACAATCTTACCATCATTGTTTCCAAGGAATACAACATCAACCTTGTTGTTGTCTGTAAAGTCAGTGGCTATCTTTTGAAGTTCCTTAATGTCTCCAGCAATGATTTCCTTTAAGACCTTCAATCCATTTACCTCAATTGCATTATCCGATAAAGTTGCTACCTTCAAGTTAGCTATTTCCTTTTGCAATTTGGCAATTTCATTCTTTTGAGCCTTCCATTCGCTAAAGAATCTGTCACAGGTCTTAGGCAATTGCTCGTTGGTTACGCTGAATATGCCTGCGCTTTCCCTAAGGATTTCCTTATCGGCTTGAATGGAATCGATAGCTGCAAGTCCTGCTGAGAAGTCAATTCTTTCAACACCATCCTGAACCCTTTCAGTCTTGTTGATTTTAATCGGACCGACTTCACCGGTTCTGTCAAGGTGAGTACCTGCACAGGCCTGCACATCAATTCCAGGAATCCTTACAACTCTGATTTGGGAACCAGGAACAACCCCTCCTTGGTATAAGGCGAATCCATATTCTTTCTCTGCATCATCACGGCTTAACCAATTGATATCCAAATCAATATTCATCATCACATATTCATTTGCCAATTTTTCAATTTCATTAAGTTCTTCCTGGGTGATACGCTTGTAATGGGACAAGTCTATACGTGAACGAGCAAGACCTTTTTGTGCACCTGCTTGCCAAATGTGTTGGCCTAAAACTTTTCTTGCAGCTGCAATCACCAAGTGAGTACCTGTGTGATGTCTTGCTAAAGTGATTCTTCTGTTCCAGTTGATTGCCATATGAACTTCAGTTCCAACATATCCTTTAAGAGTGGATAATAAAGTCTCTTTATCGCTATCCTTAGGAATTGCAATATGATGCAATACAATGTTATTCAATTTTTCAGCATAAGTAACTTCATAGATTTTGCCATCAATGGACATTATACCTATATCTGATGGCTGACCTCCGCCTTCAGGGTAGAAGATTGTCCTATCAAGGATAACACTGACTGTATCTCCTTTTTCAATGACTTCAATGATCCTTCCGTCAGATTCCTTTTGATAAATGTCCTTGTAGAAGTCAAGTTCAGTTTCTGGAACATCAAGATCTAAAGTCTCTTTTTTAGCAACCTTATCCTCTTCGTGCATATCTGCAACAATTGTGAAGAAGTTATCAGGAACAAATACTTCAAAGTCCTTATCTCCGCTTGCCATTTCTTCAACGGTTTCCGGAGGCATACCTTGAGCATCGTATAAGTCTATTAATGTTTCTAAAGGCATAGAAGTTTTTCCTTCTTTTTTAAGACGTTTGATTGTTCTTTTAACAGTCTTTTTACCTTTTTCAATGGTTTTTGCATATCTTTCCTCTTCAAGGTTGATGATATTCATGATATGCTCTTGGGATTCGTCGATTTCAGGATAGAACTTTCTCAAGAAATCCAATTGGATTTCCATAATGTCAGATAATGACTCTTCCATCTTGAGTTCCTTCATGAAACGGATGGTTCTTCTCAATACTAGCCTTGCAAGATAACCTTCCTTAACATTTGATGGGATGATTCCATCTGCCAACATGAATGCCAGGCACCTTGTATGGTCTGCAATGATATAAATAGCTTCCATTGGCTCTGCATTTTTCAAGTATTCCTCAAGTGAAATGTCTAAGCTGTCTGCCACTTGCTGACGAAGCTCTCTGATATCACCGATATCCTCAATATCCATCATACCTGCAATTTCTGCATTTCTAGCTAAAATATCCTCATTGACTTCAACATTGGTTATTTCCTTAAGCTTGTCCACTACAGGAGCAAAACATGCATCATAAGCAGTTGGAGTTCCTTGTGAAATCCATGCAATTCTCTCTAAACCGTAACCGGTATCAACCACTTTAATAGGGATCTCTTCCCTTTCACCGTTTTCAAGTGTTTTGTATTGCATAAAAACAAGTGTAGCGAGCTCTACACCACGACAGCACACTTCATAACATGGACCTTCGTTACCTCCACCTTTCCACCAGGATTTGATGAAAGTGATCTCTTCAGTGTTGATTCCAATTGATTTGAAGAACTCATGACAAAGTCTGATTGTTTCATCTTCCCAGTAGATGAAGTTATCAGGCTTATTGATTACAGTATGTGAACCCATGGTAAAGCAAGTCATGTGCCTTCCGGTTCTACCTACATTATCCACATCGTTAAGACGGATGGATGGCTGTTCAACTTCAAGAGGATTAGCTGGAGGTTCAACTAAACCAGAGGTAATCCATGGTTGGAAACAAAATATTGAAGCTCCCACTAAAAATACGTCATCTCTCCATCTTTTTGCTAAAGTTGGATAACGAGGTATAGGAGTATGGCCTTCATATTTTAAGAAATTTCTAAAAGTTTCTTGAATTTCATATAAATCATATGGCTTGTCAGTTGCAGGATTTCCGATAAATCCATATTCGTCACATGGAGCATCCCCACAAGTGTCTCTATCCACTTGAGAGTAAAACTCATTGCCACATGTTTTACATATTTGTTTTTTATATCCTAAATCTTCGAATATTTTAAGCATAATAATCAGTTTTAATCGTTGTTTTTAAAAAATATTTTTTTGTTTGAATAAGTTAATTGCATTATTAATAATTGTATTATTAATTGTATTAGTTTAATAAATAGTTGAATATTTATTTCATAATAAAATTATATATGTTTTTAAACTATTAAATAGTTTGTATAAAAATAGAATTAAATAAGAAAATTTTAATAGAATTAAAAAAAATAAAAAAATAAAAAAAAATAAAAAGAATTAAAGCTAATAAATGAAATCCAAAATTGCCTTTTCAGTTTGATTTCTTTGATTTTCAGGAGAGATAGTCGCTACTCCATCACCAGATTGAATGCCATAAGATCCGAATTGAGCATGATTTCCACCATTGATTACATATTCTGTTAGATTATAGTCCATTAATCTTTTGGATTCATCATATGTTTCCTTATTCAATGTTTTATCATTGGAACCATAGATTGAAAGGACAGGCATGTTTCCCAAATCATCCACTGGATAAGATGCAAGAAGTATCAAACCATTGATTTCATCATTATGGGTAACTGCATAGGAAGAAGCCATTACTCCACCTAAGGAATGACCTGAAATGTACCATTCATCATAAGAATAATTGCCACTCTCAATGATTGAATCAGCGCTGTTACCACCTAAAAACGCTAAATTACCAGGCATTTCCACTATAAAGCAATCCACCCCATCATTCGCCAAATCCATGAACAAAGGAAGATAAGAGGTGTATTCAATTTTAGCACCAGGATAAAAAACCAATGCCTTATCATTTCCGGGACCATCCATGAATAATCCCTTTTCCACTTTTTCAACTGATACATTCTCAGTTCCATTCAAGTAGGCATTTACACTGGGGTCTGCATGTGAATAATTATTCACATACCAAATGCTAATACATCCGACGAATATTATCAAAGCTAGGATAATATACAATGCAATTTTAATTTTTTTATTCATATTAATCAGCTTTTAAAACCATCTAAATAAAAACAGGATAGTGAAAATTATTCCAATTAGCATTATTGCCAATTGGATGTATGCATGCTTTCTGATATTTGAATCCTTGCTATTCAA
>Ga0129306_1002616_pt1 | contig 15373 bp, 15 predicted proteins | sample P827metagenome_FD_94438 | JGI IMG/M metagenome (GOLD analysis project Ga0129306, IMG submission 94438) | Capybara group fecal microbial communities from Wisconsin, USA - P827 metagenome | ecosystem: Host-associated > Mammals > Digestive system > Large intestine > Fecal | place: USA: Wisconsin...
TATTCGATATCCGTAAATGTTTCCTGTTTCTTCATCGCCATACACCGCCATTGCTTTGATAGTGTTATTATCCCACATCCGAAGCCTTTATGGTAGTGCGGATTAAATCAGAGATTCCTTAGAAATTGACCATCCATGTTAGGCCTATGATACTTTATCTTGTTTCCGGAGTTGTGACGTACATAAAGAATGGTACAAGCAATATTGAAAATGCAAAAGTCTAAAGAAAATTAAGAAAAGGAGCGAGTACTATGTGGGCTATTATAGTGGCTGTAATCATCGTTTTCATAATCTGGAAGTTAGCCAATAGATGCTCAAAGGGTCAACAAGGCCCATCCTCTAATCAGGGAAACAGCAGTACCAATAGACACAATACTACGTTTCGTTGTCCTAATTGTGGAAGCCCTGCGAAAATAAACGGCAAACAATGGGAATGTGGCTGGTGCGGAGATTACGGGTATCTCCGTTAAAGGACTAGCTTTTTATGAGAATACCAAGTATAATAAACCGTGGGAAACAGGATAAAATCTGACTAATATCCTGAGAATAAACTTTGTCCCAAATTATGTGGCTATTGTACCGAAAATAACGTGTTTTCAAGTGTTTGAAGGGAAATTTCACTGATAGAGACAACACAACGAGTGGGGTTACACCAATAAGATTCTGGATCTCATTACCTACATGTATGGGATCGACCATCAGGACTGACACGGTAAATTACATAAAGAATGGGCTCCGGCATTTGCCGGAGCCCATTCTTTATGTAATTATTACTCGTCGTCGTTCCCACCGGTCTCAATCAGGCCGTAGCCGCCCTTGTTGCGGCGATAGACGATGGACAGGGCGTCGTCCTCCATGTTCCGGAAGACGAAGAAAGAGTGATCCAGCAGGTTCATCTGCAGAATGGCCTCCTCGGGGCTCATGGGCTTCACGGAGAACCGCTTGGTGCGGACAATGTTGAACTCCTTCTCCTCGGCGATCTCAAAATCGTCATCCGGAGCGGGGGCGGGAAACGCCTCGCTGCGCAGGCGCTTGGCCAGGCGGGTCTTGTTCTTCAGAATCTGGCGCTCGATATAGCCGCAAGCCGCATCCACGGCGCCACGCATATCTCCGTCCGGGGCCTCCGTCTGAGCGCGCAGCAGCGCACCGGCACCACGGATCGTAATTTCCACAGAGCAAAGGTGGTTCTTCTCAACGGAGAAGGTCACGAAAGCGGTGGGCTCCTCCTGAAAATAGCGATCCAACTTGGAGATCTTCTTTTCAGCGTAGTCCTTGATGGAGTCGTTCAGGGAGACTTTCTTGCAGGAAAAGGTACACTTCATAGCTATCGCTCCTTTCGTATGGCAGAGAGGGCGGCCCCTTTCTGTAAAAACAGTATAGCACAGAAGGGCAACTTTGAAAAGAGGATGGGAACGGCAGTTTTCAAAAAGTTTCAAATTGGAGAAAGATAAAAAGGAGCCGTCTGCCGGAAAACGGCAGGCGGCCCAAGCGGGTGGGATATTGGAAAGCTTCCTGGATTATCGTACCGCAGACCAGTCCAAAATACAAGGGGTTGCTTTTGGAGAAGGGGCACTGCTTTTGTCGAAAACAGGCAGAGGGCATTCTGTGAACCAGACGCAGAGAAACAGCCGGGAGCAAAATTGCTCCCGGCTGTTGGCAGTTATTTTCTCCGGCGGCCGCCGCGCTTGCCGTCAATATTGCGATTCAGATCCGCCATCTTTCCCTCGGAGGCGGTCATGAACTGCTTTAGCTTGTCCTCAAAGGACAGATCCCCGGAGGGAGGCAGAGGCTGCTGGGGCGCCCGCGCATAGTGGGAGGCCGCCGGGCGAGATGGCGCCGCGGTGTGCTGCGCCGGCCGGGGACGGCTGCCGGAGGCGGGGCGGGGCTCCTGGGGCAGCGCTTTTTTGATGGAGAGATTAATTTTTCCGTTCTCCGTGGAGAGAACCTTGACCTTGACCTCCTGACCCACCTGCAGAAAATCGTTGACGTCGTTGACAAAGGTGTTGGCGATTTCCGAGATGTGTACCAGCCCGGATTTTCCGTTGCCCAGCGCTACAAACGCGCCGAACTTCATGATAGCTGTGACTTTTCCTTCCAGAATGCTCCCGACCTCAGGCTCCATTGATGTATTATTTCTCCTTCCGCGATGTTTCAAAAAACGGCACCGACGCGGACGGGGCCACACACAAAGGCCTCGCCGCGGGCTGCCGATTAATTGCTGGTGTCATAAAAAATTTTTTCGTTGGGATCGACCAGATCCAGCTCTTCCCGGGCGATTTTTTTCATTTCCTCCTCGCTGCCGCCATTGTCGATGCCGGCTTGCAGCTGGTCGTTGATTTGCTGCTGCTCCGCCACCCGACTGGACAGGGCCTCTTTCTGGGCCTGGGCCTCCGCCACCTGACCGTGAAGAAGATACAGCTGGCCGCTGAGGGCCACCAGCAGGACGAGGATCAGAAGCTTCGTGAAAAAGCCAGATTTTACTTTGCCGCTTTTTTTTGCTGCTTTTGCCATCGCTTCCAACCTCCTCTTGAAAATGAAAGGACAATCTCCCAGTTTTTCTTATTGTATAGCATTTCTTCTCAAAATAAAAGAGATTTTTGCAGTAAAAAGCGATTTTTTTACAGAGGGCAGCTGCCTTTTGCAAAGGGATGAACAACAGATGCAGCCCCCAGGCTGCCGTATCCGCCCAAAAGTCCCACAGAGGCCGCAGGAGAGCGGACAACAGACAGAAAAATAAAACGCCGCCTCCGGCCAGCCCCAGCAGCACATACAGTCTGGGAATGCCCTCCACCCGGCGGAGCAGAAACAGAAAGACTGTCAGCAGGGCGGATAGGCAATAGATGCCGTCTGTCAGCCAGGTCAGCCAGCGATGGCGCACCCGGAGGGGGCGAAGCAGGTCGTAAAGCAGCGCAATGCCCGCGCCCAACAGGATAGATTGGGCAAAGGTCAGCAGCTGAATGGAGATGTCATTCCTCATATCAGCCAAACAGGCGCCGCAGCAGACTGCCCCGGGTACGTTCCGACTCTTCGTAGGAAATGGAGTCGATGCGTCCATCCACATGCAGCTCTCCGCCGTCCAGAGACAGCTGCCCGATGTGCAGCCCCTCTCCGGTTACGATGAGAACCCCGGCGGTGGTGGACATGACAATTCCCGTCTCATCAAAGCGCTCCACATCCTCCACACCGGAGACGGTCAGGCGCTCCCGGCTCTCCAGTTCCAGCCGGTGGGAACTGGCAGCGTAATTTGCGGCATAGTCATTGTTCATAGGTCCGTCCCTCCCTGCCGCCAGTCTATGCGGCGGCCAGACGGCTTAGACCTCCCGGTACAGGGCGGCAGCCTCCGCCTGACGCACACTTTCCTGAACAGACAGCACCTCCACGCTGAGAGTGCGCATACCCATCCGCAGGGAGATCACATCTCCCACTTTTACATCATAGGAGGCGCGGGCGGGGCGGCCGTTGACACTGACCAGGCCGTTGTCACAGGCCTCGTTGGCCACGGTTCGCCGCTTGATGAGCCGGGCGGTCTTCAGATATTTATCCAAACGCATAGCAATCACTCCTTATGGAAAGGCTGTCGGCACAGCTATGTGCCGACAGCCGTGGTATCCATATTCCGCACTGCGCCAAAGACGCTGGGTGCAGAGGCAAACTGCCTCGGGTTCTTGAACCAAGAGAAAAATAGTTTGTTCCTGGTTTTCCATGATCTATCCGCGCCTCACGGCACTGGAAAAATGTTTGGATCCAGCGCAAGAGCCGGGAAAATGGAAGGCATAGAGAAGGAGGCTCTTTTTACTTGGAGACGGCGTCCTTCAAAGCCTTGCCGGCCTTGAACACGGGAACCACGGAAGCGGGAATCTCAATGGACTCCTTGGTCTTGGGGTTGCGGCCCATGCGGGCGGCGCGCTTCTTCACCTCAAAAGAACCAAAACCGACCAGCTGCACCTTGTCGCCATCCTTCAGGGAATCCGTAATGGCATTGAGGGTGGCGGTGATGACAGCCTCGGCATCCTTCTTGGAGACGTCGGCGGCAGCGGCGACGGCGTTGATGAGTTCAGCTTTGTTCATGATTGTATCCTCCTATTTCATATAAAATGTTTGTCTTGTTTCTATTCTTAAGGCGGTCTCGCCTTTAAGACTCTTGTTGTTTGGCATGTTCCCAGAGCTCCAGCAGCTGATCCGCGGAAAGCTCCGACAGAGCCGTGCCGCCGGCACCCTCCTCCACAACACGGAACCGGCGGGCGAACTTGTCACAGGAACGGTGCAGGGCGTCCTCTGGGTCGATGCCATTGTCGCGGGCAATCTTGGCGGCCATGAACAGAACGTCGCCCACTTCTTCCCGGAGACCATGGGGAGCATCCGCCGGCAGACCGTTAACTTCTGCCGCACGCAGTTCCTCCACCTCCTCGGAGAGCTTGTCCAGTGCGCCCTCCGGCGAGGGCCACTGAAATCCGGCCTTGGCGGCCTTGGACTGCATCTTCTCCGCCCGCCACAGCGCCGGCAGGGTCCGTGCCACGGCATCCAGAGCGTCAGCGGTGGAAGCTTGCCCCTTTTCCTTTCGCTTGAGGACCTCCCAGTTGGTCAGGACCTCTGTGCTGTTCTCCACATGGACCTGGGCAAAGACATGGGGATGACGGTATACCAGCTTTTGGCACACGCCATTGATTACGTCTGCCATGGTGAAACCACCCGCCTCCTGCTCAATCTGAGCGTGGAACACCACCTGCATCAGCACGTCGCCCAGCTCCTCGCAGAGCCCGTTCATGTCACCGTTGTCGATGGCCTCCACAGCCTCGCAGGTTTCCTCCAAAAAATTCCGCCGGATGGATTCATGGGTTTGTTCCTGGTCCCAAGGACAGCCTCCGGGAGAGCGGAGCAGCTCCATAATCCGCAGCAAGTCCTGATAATTGTAAAAATCTTTACATTGGAAATCTACCATATGTTGCCCGCCTTTGCAAGATAAATCGTTGAGAACCCTTGAATTTCAAGGAAATTTTATTTTAGATGGAGAATTCGGATAATGGTGTCTCCCTTTCTGATGTTCTTGACGTCCTCCGCCCGCAGAATCTGCAGAGCGATGACCAGAATGAAATAGACCACCACACCGGCGCAGATGCCGCAGAGGGTAGAGATGGCGTTGGCACCATAGGCTGAGAGGCTGCCGGAGAGAGCGCGGTTTATAAAGCCGTATACCGCCCAGGCGGCGCCGCCCATGAGGGCAGAGGCCAGAACGGGCTTAAAGAACAGCTGGAAGTAATGGGGTTTTTCCGGGGAGTACTTCCATACGAAGAGCAGGTTCAGCAGCACGATGACCATGTAGCAGCACAGGGTGGAGATAGGTGCGCCTTTGATGTTGATGTCCGGGTTTCCCACCAGGATATAATTCATCACGATTTTTGTAAAGCCGCCGGCAATGACGGTGAAGATGGGGATTTTCTCTTTGCCGTAGGTCTGCAGAATGGCGTTGGTCAGGGTCATAATGCAGATGAAGATGCAGGCGATACCCAGCCAGCGCATGTGGGGACCGGCGGCCATGGCATCCGCCTGCTGACGGGGGTAGAGCATCATCAACGCCGGGCCGCCGAGAACGCTGAGACCCACACCGGCAGGAATCGCCAGCAGGGCGATGATGCGGAAGGCTGAGGAGACGATGCGGCCCGCGGCGGTGTGATCTTTCCGGCTGAGAGCCGCCGCCGCAAAGGGAATCAGGCTCATGGTGACGGGATAGACAAAGGAGGGTGGCAGATTAATCAGATTCATGCCGAACTGATACTGTCCAAACAGCGTGGCGGCGGAGTCCGCAAGCTCCGGAATGGTGCGCAGGCGCCCCAGTACGTTTTTCGTGTCGATCAGCGTGATAATGCTCATGGCGGAGTTGCTGAGGGTGATGGGGATGCCGATGGCCAGAATCCGCTTCATCAGCGCGGCTCCGCTGTCCGGTACGTCCAGTGACTTCTCCCGGTCCCGATGGGTCAGCAGATAGACGATCAAAAAGCACATGGACAGCACCGTTCCCACGGTGACGCCCAGGATGGCGCCGGCGGCGGAGATATCCAGGCCAAAGCCCAGCTTCAGAAAATACCAGGCCAGGGACAGGCCCAGAATGAGCTTGCAGAATGCCTCCAGAATCTGAGAGATGGCGGTGGGCGTCATATTTCCCTGACCTTGGGTATAGCCCCGCATACAGGCCAGCAGGCACACGCAGAACACGGCGGGGGCAAGGGCCCTGATGGGCCAGTAGCCAAGGGGCTCATTCATAAACTCCGCCAATTGGGCGGCACCGAAGTACATCAGCAGGGAACCCGCCAAGCCAAGGGCGAAGAACAGCCAGATGGCGGTGCGGAAAATCTTCCGCTTCTGATTTTCCCGGCCCTGAGCATGGGCCTCGCTGGTAAGCTTGGAGATGGCCAGCGGCAGACCGGCTGTGGATATGGTCAGCAGCACATTATAGATGTTATAGGCCACATTGAAATAGGTCTGCCCCTCGCTGCCGACAATGTTGCCGAAGGGAATCTTATAGACAGCGCCGATGATTTTCACAATGGCCACGGCCGCCGCCAGAATGGCGGCGCCGCCTAAGAAGGATTGCTTTTTTTGATTGGACATGAATGGATTACCTCAGATTCCACAGAAGATGGATAATATCGTTCTCACAGCTTCGCGCCGCACTCCCGGCAGTAAAGATCCTCCGGCTGGGCGGCGGCACCGCACTTGGGGCAGGCGCTCCGCTCCAAAAGCTGGTTGACCTGTGCCTGCAAGCAGCGGATCTGCTCATTAAGCCGGTCGATGTCCCGCAGGGCAACCAGCAGATCGTCGGAGCTGGTGGGATCACCGGTGTGGGTAGCGTAGATCATCTCTCCGATCCGCTGCAGACCGGCCCGGACCTGGGCGTTCAGCTCCGCGATCCGGCAGTTCAGCTGTCCCGCGGTGACCAGGCGACCGGCTTTGTCGCCGGCGGCATCCAGGGCGTCAGACACAGAGGCACCCGCCTGCCGGGCGGCCTTCAGCCCACAGTTCAGGATATTTTGCAGTCTCTCGTCCATAGAACTCCCTCCGTTATAGAACGTGGTGTCATCCGATATTCGCATCAATAGCTGAAGGTGCTACCTCCAATGAACTCCCGGATCAGGGAGTCGGTGGGAATGTACTTTTCATCCAGCGGCTCAAAGCGATCATAAGCCCGCAGGATACTGTCCGCCTCCGGGTATTTGCCCCGGGGCAGCTTTTCCAGCAGGGGGATCACATAGGGCTTCAAAACGGAGAATTCACAGGCCAGGGAGGAGTCAAACATCAGGTTGGCGTTTTCCTTATAGGGGGAGATATACAGTTTCTCCCCCCGGCGGACATTAGGCCACAGCTTCAGAGTGGAGACCGCGTCGCAGCCCCGGAACTGGTAGTCCCGGACAATGCGGCGGCACAGCCGCAGCCAGGCATGCTGGAACACCACGCTGCCGTCCTCGTCCACCACATTGCTGCGGGCGGCGATATACAGCTTGAAGGCCTTGGGATTCTTGCCGATGATGACGTCGTTCAGGGCGTGGATGCCCTCAAAGATGGCCAGCTCATCAGGCCCCAGGTGCAGCGGCTGAGACAAAATGTCCGAGCGCATCTGCCGGGCGAACTCGTACTTGGGGACATGGATCGTCTCCCCCCGGTCCAGCATGGCGAAATGCCGGTTCAGCAGCTCAATGTCCAGGCAGAAGGGGGACTCGTAGTCAATGGCGCCATCCCGGTTCCGGGGTGCGGTGTCCGGATCGATGGTGTTGAAGTAGTTGTCCATGGAGATGGTGTGAGTCTCAATACCGCTGTTGTCCAGCACCTCCTCGACCTTCATGGCGGTGGTGGTTTTCCCGGAGCCGGAGGGACCGGACAGAAGAATGATGCGGGACTCGCCGCGGTGGTCTGCGATGCGCTTGGCGGCGTCCTGAATCTTCTTGGCGTGGGCAGCTTCACACTCTGCCACAAAAGCCGCCGGATCGCTGCGGATGGATTCGTTGATCTTTTTCAGAGAGTAAGCCATCGGTTACAAAGCTCCTTTCAGATGTTTGTAAAAGGCGGCAAAAGCGGCCTGGTTGGCCAGCCCTTTCTCAGGCCGCTCGGTGTACTCCTTGGGGTACTTCAGGTTGAACACCCGCTCAATGTGATTGGTGCCTGGTTCCACCATCTTGGTGGAACCACCGGCGCCGAAAGACAAAATGGAGCACAGCTCCGACATGATATAGACATTGTACCAGCACTCCGCGCCAGGGCGGCACCAGCCGATGTTCTCAAAGCTGCCGGACATATACTTCTGCCGGTACAGGTAGTAGGGCCCATAGCCAGCGGCCCGCAGTGTGGGAGCGGCATAGTCCAGCATCTCCGCCACGGCTTCGGGGCCGGGAATGGTCAGTCCCTCCAGCAAGATGCGGCTGCCCTTCTTCAGAGCCAGGGTGTGGACGGTCACGTTGTCCGTTCCAAAGGCCAGACAGCGATCCAGAGACCGGCGAAAGCCCTCGGGGGTGTCCGCGGGCAGGCCCGCAATCAGATCCATGTTCACATGGGGGAAATCGTATTTCGCCACCAGCTCCATGGCAGATTCGATATCTCCGGCAGTATGGTGACGGCCGATGGCCCGCAGAACATGGTCCTCCATGGTCTGGGGGTTGACGGAGACACGGGTGACGCCGTGGGCCTTTAATACAGCCAGCTTTTCCGCTGTAATGGTGTCGGGACGGCCTGCCTCCACCGTGATCTCCTCACAGGACGACAGGTCAAAGGCTTCCTCAAAGGCTGTCAGTACCTGGTCCATCTGCTCCCCCGTCAGGGTGGTGGGAGTACCGCCGCCCATGTAAAAGGCCCGGCACCGGAGGTCTTGTTGGCGTACCATCTTCCCGCCGGACCGGATTTCCTCAATGAGGGCGTCCACATAGGGCGGCACCAGAGAGAAGCTGCGCTCTACGGACTGGCTGACAAAGGAACAGTAGGCACAGCGGGTGGGGCAGAAGGGGATACCCACATAGACGGCGCTGTCCCTGGGCCCCAGCCTGTGGGATGCGGTCAGGGCCGTAGAGCCGGTCTCCACAGCCAGAGCGGCCCGCTCGGGGGTCACAAAATAGTCCTCCTCCAGCATGGCTTTGGCCTGATCAGGAGTTTTTCCCTCCGCCAGTGCCCAGGTCACGGGCTTGTCGGGCCGGACGCCGGTCAGCATGCCCCAGGGAGGAGTGGCACCGGTGACGGCGTGGGCCGCCAGGAAGAAGCACCGGGCGATGGCATGGCGCCGCTGCCCCTCCTGCTCAAATTCCGTGCCGGAGAGAGACGCCCGGCAGCACTGGGCGGCGGTCTTTCCGCTGTGCCGCAGTTCCACTGTGATCCGGCAGCCGTTTTCTGACTCACTCAGGGTAATGACGGCCCAGCTCTCGTCGCCGGGCGCAATCGGCTCATAGACCGGCAACTCGCCGGGGAACAGGTTCATCAGGCTCTGCTCCACCACGTACCGCTCGTCGTGGCCGTTCAGTATCAGCTTCATAGCGTCTCCGCCGTATCGGAGAACAGGCTCCCCATAGCCTGGATCAGGTAGGGGTTCCTGGTCCGCTCCGCATCCAGATCGCTGTGGCCCATGTGGCCGGGAAGCACCAGAAGGTTGCCCTCCAGATTGCCCAGCCGCTTCAGGGAGGCCATCATCTCTGTCATGCTGCCGTCCGCGAAGTCCGTCCGTCCGCAGGAGCCGGCGAACAGGGTGTCACCGCAGAACAGTGTGTTCCCGCACCGCAGGGTCACAGAACCCTTGGAGTGGCCGGGGGTGTGAAGCACCTGAATATCCAGACTGCCCAAGGCGAGGCGGTCACCCTCTCCATAGAAATTCACGCCGGAGAGCTGTCCGGCAGCATCCATCTGACCCTTCAGCGGAAAGAGGCGGGCGTCGGGATTGGAAAAATCAGCCTGATGGATATAGACGCTGACAGGCGGCAGAGCAGTGCACAGCTCCACAACGCCGCCGGTGTGGTCATAGTGGCCATGGGTCAGCAGAATAAAAACAGGGGTACAGCCAGTGCCCTTTACAGCGGTGGCCACCCGGTCGGCGTCTCCGCCGGGATCCACGACAGCGCAGAGCTTGGCCTGTTCGTCGCAGAGGATATAGCAGTTGGTGCCGATGGGAGCAACCTGCAGCATATGGATTTTCATAGGAACCTCCAAATCAAGATTGTGGATGGCTCAGGGCTTTTCTGTGTCAAACAGAATGGTCACCGGGCCGTCGTTAAGAGAGTCCACCTGCATGTCGGCACCGAATTCGCCGTGTTGGACTGCAAAGCCCCGCTCCCGGCAGTGGGCCATAAATCTCTCATACAGGGGGATGGCCAGCTCCGGCTTGGCCGCGCCGGTAAAGCCGGGGCGGCGGGAGGAGGTGTCGGCGTACAGGGTGAACTGGGAGACCACCAGCAGACTGCCGCCCACCTGTTCCAGGCTTCGGTTCATCTTGCCGTTTTCGTCCTCGAAAACCCGGAGATTGCAGATTTTGTCCGCCAGCTTGACGGCAGTCTCCTCAGTGTCTCTGGGGCCTACTCCCAGCAGTACCAGAAAGCCCAGGCCGATCTGGCCGCTGACAGTGCCATCAATGGTGACGGAGGCGTGTTTAACTCGGGTGACGACTGCGCGCATAAGGGGTCCTCCTTGGGGTGGAAGCTGTCTCCCATCGGGGAGACGCAGAATTTGTTTTGGCCCATTTCAGGGGGAATGAAACAACTGCCGTGGGGCAAGCCAGGACGGATTATCCCGCGGGCCGCATGACCTTCAGCACGCCGGAGATCTGGTTCAGCTTGTTCATAATCTCCTTCAGATGCTGGCCGTCTCGGACGTTCATGTCGATGTGGAACATGGCGAACTGGTCTTCCGTACTACGGGACTGGATGCCCAGCACAAAGGCGTTGGTGGTGGACAGGGCGGCGGAGATATCCAGCAGCAGATTCTGCCGGTCCTTGCACACCAACTCCACAGAGGTCTGGTACTTCTCGTTGACGTCGGTGCCCCAGGAGACCTTGATCCACCGGCCCTGCTGGCCGGGGGCGTTCCGCCGCTCAGGGCTGGCGTTGGGACAGTCACAGCGGTGGACGGACACGCCGTAGCCGCGAGTGATGAAGCCCACAATGTCGTCGCCGGGGACAGGAGTGCAGCACTTGGAGAATTTCACCAGACAGTTGTCCAGCCCCTCCACGACAATGCCCTGTTCACTCTTGACTTTCTTGGGGCCGGGGGACGGTTTCTCTTCCACCGCCTTTTCCTCGGCGGCGGCCAGGGCGGCCTTCTCTGCCTGGTGCTGCTTAGCCACCCGGTTCAGCTCACCCTGCATCCGGCTGACGGCCTTCTGGGCGGTAAAGCCACCGTAGCCGATGGCGGCGTACAGATCATCCAGGGAGGCGTAGGATACCCGCTTCAGCAGATTGGGCAGCACCGCCGGATCCAGCACGTCCTTCAGGGCAATGCCGCAGTGCTTCAGTTCCGCCTCCATGGCGGCCCGGCCGTTGACGATGTTCTCGTCCCGTTTTTCCTTTTTGAACCACTGACGGATTTTGCTGCGGGCCTCACTGGACTTGGCGATTTTCAGCCAGTCCCGGCTGGGGCCCTTGGCGGCCTTGGAGGTGATGATCTCCACGATGTCGCCGTTTTTCAGCGTGGAATCCAGGGTGACGATGCGGCTGTTGACCTTCGCGCCCACCATGTGATTACCCACGGCGGAGTGGACAGAATAGGCAAAGTCGATAGGAGTGGCACCGGCGGGCAGATTTTGCACGTCGCCGTTGGGGGTGAATACGAACACCTCGTCGGAGAACATATCCACCTTCAGGGAGTGGATATACTCCTCGGCGTCAGTGCCCTCCTGGTTCTCCAGCAGGCGCCGGACCCACTCGTACCGGCCCTCAGTGCCGGCACCGGCGCCGCCCTGCTTGTATTTCCAGTGGGCGGCCACGCCGTATTCGGCGATCTCATGCATCTCCTTGGTCCGGATCTGGACCTCAAAGGGATAGCCATCGGAACCCATGACGGTGGTGTGGAGGGACTGGTAGCCGTTGGGCTTGGGGGTGCCGATATAGTCCTTGAACCGGCCCAGGATGGGCTTGTAGATGTCGTGGATGACGCCCAGCACATTGTAGCAGTCTCCCACGGTGCCCACGATGACCCGAAAGGCGAACAGATCGAAGATCTCGTCCAGAGACTTGTTCTGGTTGAACATCTTTCGGTAGATGGAATAGGGATGCTTCATCCGGCCATAGACGATGTGCTCAATCTTTAATTCGTTGAGCCGGCTGTCGATCTGCTCCTGGGTTTTCTGCATGAAGGCGTCGTACTCCTTCTGCTTCGCCGACAGTTTGGAGACGATCTCATCGTACCCGATGGGGTCCAAGTATTTCAGGGACAGGTCCTCCAGCTCCCACTTGATGCGCTGCATGCCCAGGCGGTGAGAGATGGGAGCGTAAATCTCCATGGTTTCCAAGGACTTCTGCTTCTGCTTTTCGGGAGACTGGTACTCCATGGTCCGCATATTGTGAAGCCGGTCGGAGATCTTGATCAGGATCACCCGGATGTCCTTGCTCATGGCGATGAGCATTTTCCGCAGGTTCTCCATCTGCTCGTCTTCCTTGGTGGCGTACTGGATACGGGTCAGCTTGCTGACGCCCTCCACCAGATCCGCCACGGTGGGACTGAACAGCTTGGCAATCTGCTCATGGGTAGCCTGTGTATCCTCAATGCAGTCGTGGAGCAGGGCGGCCTCAATGGACTCGCTGTCCAGTTTCAGCTCCTCCGCCACAATCTGGGCCACCGCCAGGGGATGGATGATATAGGGTTCACCGCTCTTCCGCTTCTGCCCGTTGTGGCATTTGTCGGCAAAGTCAAAGGCGGCCCGAATCTGCTGGAAGTCTGCGGCGGGATTGTAGGCGCGGACAGTGTCCTCCAGCTTGCTGTATTGTTCCTGAATCTCCTGAATAGTCGTGGTCATGGAAAACCTCCGTGCGCCGGACGGCGCTCAAATAGGGATAGACCTCTTTCAGAGGGAGCTTATATCATCACCCGCCGTCCCAAGCGGTGGGCGGTTGTTTTCAATGGAAGACAAGTCGGCTTCGATTAGGTTCCGTTGGAAGACAGATTTTGGAGCTGGGACAGATAGGGGCAGGCAAACAGGTCTACCTTTCCCCGTGCGGGCATCAGCCGGAGGGTGACACGGTCATGCTCCCGCGTCCTGGCGAGGAGTCCCCGCTCGGCAAACACGTCCAGGGCCAGAGCGGCCCGGAGAAAGCTCTCATTCCCGCCGGCAGCGGCGGCCAGACGCCGCAGCAGAGGCAGCTCGGCTTCCTCCACCTTGCCCGGGCGAAGGTGACGTTCCAGCAGGGTCCAGTATACGCCGAACTGCTCCCGGGAGGTCCGCAGGCGGGACTTTTCCTGGGCTGTCAGGGGTTCTCCGGCCCGGCAGCGGCGGCACAACTCCAGGTCTGCCGCCTCGTGGCGGCTGGGGGTCAGGGAGGGACGCAGGTCGATGAGCTGCAGCTGCAGCGTGGTACTGCCCCGGAAGGTGTTGGCCTGGAGATAGAAGGCGGCGTCCACCCGGCTGCCGGCGGCGATTCCGGCCTCCTCCGCCGTGACGGAGAAGAAAATGGCGTCGAACCGGCAGGTTCCCTTGGAGAGCCGGAGCTTCAGATGCCTGCCCTGGCCCACAGTCTGCAGGCTATCCACCGTAGCGCCCAGTAGGGCGAATACGGGCCGGGGATTGCCGGATCCATAAGGTTCCAGTTGGGACAGATGCTCCACCTCGCTGAGGGTGACGCTGCCGGGAGAGCCGATGGGCGCGTCGATCTCCAGAGAGGAGACGGGCAGCACCCCGTCCATGGAGGTGCGGACAAACCGATTTATCCGGGAACGGAAAGCGGCGATGTTTTCCTCCCGGATGGTAAAGCCCGCCGCCAGCTCATGGCCGCCGAAGCCGTCCAGCAGGTCGGAGCAGGATTCCAGGGCGGCGTATAGGTTGAACCCTCCGTAGGACCGGCAGGAGCCCTTGCCCGTGCCATCCTTCAGATGAATCATAAAGCTGGGACAGTAGTATTTTTCAGACAGGCGGGAGGCCACGATACCCACCACTCCTTGATGCCAGTTCTCACTGGCCAGGACCAGAGCACTGCGGGATTCCTCCGGCAGCCGTTCAATCTGGGAAATCGCGTCACTGCAGATGGCCTGCTCCACCGCCTGACGCTCCCGGTTTAAGCCGCACAGCTCCCGGGCCAGCTCCTCAGCCCGGGCCGGATCATCCGTTTCCAGCAGGTCGGCGGCCAGATCGGCGGCACCCATGCGTCCGGCGGCGTTGATCCGGGGCGCCAGAACAAAACCAATCTGGATGGAGGTGATGGGCTTTCCCAGCAGGCCCGCCTCCTTCAGCAGGGCGTGGACACCCACAAAATCTGTGTGGGGCAAGGCTTCCAGACCACGGGAGACAATGACCCGGTTCTCACCTTCCATCAGCATGACGTCGGCAATGGTGCCGATGGCAGCCAACGAGCAGTACCGGTTGAACAGTGCGTCGGCCCGGCTTTCGCCCCCTAAGGCCAGCACCAGCTTCAGCGCCACGCCCACGCCCGCCAGATGGGGGAAGGGATAGACGCAGTCCGGCCGGTGGGGATCCACCACGGCCACGGCGTTGGGCAGGGGATCCCTGCACTCGTGGTGGTCGGTGACCACCACGTCCATTCCCAGGGAGTTGGCGAAGTCCACCTCCTCGTTGCCAGTGACGCCGCAGTCCACGGTGATCATCAGGGTGGCACCCTGGTCACGGAGGGCCTGGATGGCCTCCCGGCTCAGGCCATAGCCGTCCTCAATGCGCCGGGGGATATATCGCAGGCACCGGACGCCGCAGCGCTTCAGGTAGTCGATCAGCAACACGGTGGAGGTGATACCGTCCACGTCGTAGTCACCGAAGATGGCCACAGTCTCGCCGCCGCTGATAGCCCGCTGGATACGGGCCACGGCCTTGTCCATATCCCGCATCAGCATGGGAGACAGGGAGAGCTTCCGCTCCCGGTCCAGAAACACAGCGGCCTCTTCCGGTGTAGAGACGCCCCGGGCGGCCAGCACAGTGCTGAGGAGATAGGGGTATCCGGCGGAGCGCAGGAGGTCCACATCCTGCTGCTTCGGCGCGCCGATATTCCATTTTTCGAATTTCACAGGACTTCCCTCCCATTCTGCCCCTGGGGCGGATATCTCAGACATCCAGAGATGTCTGCAAAAGCAAATAAAATACCACGATAATTTAATCATTGGTTGATTGTAAAATCAAGTTGGACACTTGAGTAAAAAATCCATAGTGATTTTTCTCCCCGTGGTAGAATGAAGTTACCACACAACTTCTACAGAGGGA
>Ga0129306_1002617_pt1 | contig 15369 bp, 19 predicted proteins | sample P827metagenome_FD_94438 | JGI IMG/M metagenome (GOLD analysis project Ga0129306, IMG submission 94438) | Capybara group fecal microbial communities from Wisconsin, USA - P827 metagenome | ecosystem: Host-associated > Mammals > Digestive system > Large intestine > Fecal | place: USA: Wisconsin...
CCGGAAGACGAAGGAACTCATCTCCGGATTCGGCTCATCATGCAGAATCAGGTACAGCGAATGGTCAATAGCTTTTTCCTTGCCGCCGTCGCTGTTGTATCGGTAAACATGAAGCGGGAGCCCAGCGATAGCTTCTGCAAGAATACGGACGCAGGAGTAAACCGCAGTCATCTGCATGGCACTGCGTTCTGTTACTGTTTTGCCAGAGGTGCTGCCGCCCATGTAAAAGGTGTAACGGGAGCCGACTGTGCTGTCGGTGGGCTTGTCTCTGGATTTGAATAGTCCGCTGAAAATACCCATATCACATCACCGTCCTTTCATAAAAATAAAAGACCACGAGTGTCGTAGACGCTCTCGGTCGTATCGTTGCCGCACCGGATGGCACGGTCCAATGCCATGACAGTTGCCACAGCACCATCGATTTTCTCTGTAGACTTTTCCTTGTCCGGTTTGATGTTACCGGCGGGATCAGTCCGCACATAAATGTTGTCCATCATCCAGCGAAGCACCGGATGGCCGCCGTGGGCGATGCGTTCCTCCAAGACCAGCTTCATCAGCTCTTTGGTCGGAGGGCTCATATCCTTAAAGCCCTGCCCGAAGGGGACGACCGTAAAGCCCATGCCCTCAAGGTTCTGGACCATCTGCACGGCTCCCCAGCGGTCAAAGGCAATCTCACGGATGTTGAACCGCTCGCCAAGCCGCTCGATGAACTTTTCGATATAACCGTAATGGACCACGTTGCCCTCAGTGGTTTGCAGGAAACCTTGTCGTTCCCACACATCGTAAGGAACATGATCCCGGTTGACCCTCTGGTCGATGTTTTCTTCCGGTATCCAGAAGTACGGCAGGATCACGAATTTGTCATCCTCATCCATCGGAGGAAAGACCAGCACGAAGGCGGTTATATCCGTGGTGGACGAAAGGTCCAAACCGCCGTAGCAGACCCGACCTTCGAGGTCATCTTCGCTTGTAGCAAAAGCGCAGCGGTCCCATTTCTCCATAGGCATCCAGCGCACGGCCTGTTTGACCCACTGGTTAAGCCTTAGCTGCCGGAAGGAGTTCTCCTCGGCAGGGTTCTGCTTTGCGGACTCACAGGCAGCCTTTACCTTGTCGATACCGACTGTGATGCCGAGCGAGGGATTCGCTTTCTTCCAGACCTTCGGGTCCGTCCAGTCGTCGTTTTCATCGGCACCGTAGATGACCGGGTAAAAGGTCGGGTCAATCTTGCGGCCCTCGATGATGTCTTTTGCTTTCTGGTGCGTTTCATAGCAGATGGATTTGGTGTCTGTACCGGCTGTGGTTATAAGGAAGTAAAGCGGCTGCATACGAGCATCACCGGAGCCCTTGGTCATAACATCAAAGAGCTTCCGGTTAGGCTGGGTGTGCAGCTCATCGAACACCACGCCGTGGATGTTAAAGCCGTGCTTCGAGTATGCTTCTGCTGACAGCACCTGATAGAAACTGTTTGTTGGCAGGTACACGATCCGCTTTGTGGCCGTCAGGATTTTGACCCTACGGTTGAGAGCGGGACACATACGGACCATGTCGGCTGCGACCTCAAAAACAATCGAGGCTTGCTGCCGATCCGCAGCGCAGCCGTAGACCTCCGCACGTTCCTCACCGTCGCCGCATGTGAGCAGAAGTGCGACCGCAGCCGCAAGCTCCGATTTGCCCATCTTCTTGGGTATCTCAATGTAGGCGGTGTTGAACTGCCGGTATCCGTTGGGCTTGATGATTCCGAAGATGTCCCGGATGATCTGCTCCTGCCAGTCGATCAGCGTGAAGGGCTTTCCTGCCCATGTACCTTTGGTGTGACAGAGGCACTCGATGAACGAGACAGCGTAGTCAGCCTTGGCCTTGTCATAGACGGAGTCCTTCGCTTTGAACTTCGTCGGTGTGTATTTTTTCATTCGCCTCAAGTGTTATCACCTCCAAAAAGGCATAAAAAATAGCCGCCTGAAGCGACCGTCATAACGAGGAACAGAGCCGAGCGGCTCATGTCCCAAGGGTATTTACTTTACCGGGGTTTAGAAGTTTTCGGTATGTACCAATATTTCGTAGGCCAATTGAGTGTCTTCGTCGACCGGCTGAACATCCCAGCCTCTGTCGTAGTTGCAAACGATCTCGCCATTGCGCTTAAGCATCAGCTTGGAAATCCTGCCGCCGTCGATTCCAAACTCGGAGCCTTCGTCGTACTGCTTGAACCAGTAATGGAAGATGCTGCCGTGGACCCGTAGGCTGCCTTCGTGCCAGAGGCGTTTTTCCTCGTTTGCGGGGACCGGGCTGACTTTGATCTTAAAAAGGAAGTCGCCGGTGTTGGACACGCAGAAGTCTTCGACTATGCAGTTGCTGAAACGGTCCGGAATGTCTCGCATGCTGCCTTCAAAGAAGGTGGTATCAAGTTGGCGGTTGGTCAGCGTCACCGTGGCATTGCGGCTGATCAGATCGTAGAACTTTTCCAGTCTAACCATTGTCGGTCCCTCCTTAATACTTCGTAGCCTTGTGGCTGTCGAGGTTCTTGAAGAAGGCGTCAACCTCAGCGAGGCTGGAAAGGACGTCTTCGTAGGCTCCGAGGCCGCTCTTCTTGATGATCCTGTAGTAGCCCTGACGGTTCTTCAGAACTCCGAGACCGTTTGCTTCGGCAATCTTGGTAGCCGTGCGGGTGAGCTTCCCAAGGCTCTGGATCTCGTGGTCTTCGCCTTTTTCAAAGGCTGTCTTGCAGTTGGTGTGGTCGATGTAACGCATCGTGGTTTCCTCCGTTTGTGTGTATTTCCTTTCGGTAGTGTATATATCACTCTAAACGCCTGAAATAGCAAGTCATTTCTGCGATATAAACCGAAGTATTCTACACAAATATTCGGACATGGAATTGTGTACTTTATGCCTCTCCGTAGAGGATGAAATGCACATATTCCTTGCGATGCTCCTCGATGAAAACCACCAGCTCATAGAAGTCTCGCTCGTAGGCCAGCCGCTGCACCATGTTTGTATCAAACATATTCGTCAGGCCGGTGTCCCGGATGGCGAGGATCTGCTTTTTGATCGTCTCAGTCATCGTCGCTCACCACCCTGCAAAGGTCTGCACCGTATGCGACTGACAGGCTGGAGCCGTTGTCCCATGCGACCATGATGGAGCCAATGTCGTCCACGCCGAGGACCGTTCCTTTCGTCCCGATGGGAGGAGCCTGAACATCGTCCATCTGCAGGAGCTCCACCCGTGTACCGGGCTTGTACCGGCGACGTAAGCCCTCAAGGGCCGCTTTTGAAATCACTCGCATGATTCCACCTCCGTTTTCTTTGCGCCGCTCTTGAAGGCCGAGGAGCCAGAGAGGTTGCGGAGCAGGATTTTGCGCTCGGTCTTGTAGTCCTCACCGATGAAGCCCAGCCTCAAAAGAAAGCAGCGGAATGCGTACTTGTCGTTGTCGACCGGCTTTTCCTTGGCGGTGATCCGCTTCTGGTTTAGTGCCATCTCACACAAGGCTGCGATGAAATGCGAGTAGGCTTTGATCTCTTCGGGAGAGGGCAGCTCCTTGAACCACGGGAAGGCGATGCGGTCGTCCTTGAGTTCAATGCGGATGTCCTCGATACCAAGGGCCTTCTTGATCAGTTCTCCTTTGGCATCCAGCAGCTTGGTGAGGTTTCCGACCGAGACTTTTTCAAGCGGGATCTCAATCGTCAGGCCAGTTTCTTCGGCTTCGGCCTCGTCTTTGACCGGGTTGAATCCGGCTGCGGCAAGGGCGATGATGACCGCCTCAATGGTGTCCTGATCCGTGCGCTCGTCCCAGACCATCGTGCCGTCTTTCTCAACGGTGATGTTGCTGATGACGAAGGCGCAGGTGGGCATGAATTTGTAGACGGCCTTCATGCCGACCACCTTGTAGATGATGCCGACCAGTTCTTTGCGGTCCTGTCCGGTGACGTTGTAGTGTAGTTCTTTCATGGGGTTACCTCCTTGTTTTTTGGTACTGTATATATCACTCTGAAGCCACAGAATAGCAAGTCATTTCAGCGAAATATATGTACCGATTATCGTAGAAAAACAGGAGCCTCAATTGTCTACATTAGCTACTTCGTCGAAGCGGAAAGTCACGCCGTCACGCTGCACCGTCACACCGTCCGAGGAGCCGACCTGTTCGATGTATCGCTTCACAATGACGTCGCAGAACTTCTCGTCAAGTTCCACCGTATAGCAGATGCGATCCGACTGCTCACAGGCAATCAGGGTGCTGCCGGAACCGCCGAAGGGGTCCAGAACCACAGCGTTGCTCATGGATGAGTTCATGATCGGATATGCCAAAAGCGCAATCGGCTTCATGGTCGGGTGATCGCCGTTCTTCTTGGGCTTGTCGAACTCCCAGATGGTGGTTTCCTTGCGGCCCGTGTACCACTGGTGTTTGCCGTTTTTCTTCCAACCATAGAGCACCGGCTCATGCTGCCACTGGTATGGAGAGCGTCCGAGCACCAGCGACTGCTTTTTCCAGATGCAGCAGCCAGAGAGGTAGAAGCCTGCATCGGCAAAAGCCCTGCGGAAGTTTAGCCCTTCGGTGTCCGCATGGAACACATAGATGGAAGCATCGCCGGTCATGACAGCCTCCATATTGGTGAAAGCGTCGAGCAGGAACTGATAGAATGCGTCGTTTGCCATGTTGTCGTTCTTAATCTTCCCAGCAGAGCCTTCATAGTTCACATTGTACGGCGGGTCCGTGATCACGAGGTTGGCCTTGACGTCGCCCATCAGAGCATCGTAGGTTTCCTTCTTTGTGGAATCGCCGCAAACCAGACGGTGCCGACCGAGCGTCCAAATGTCGCCAGCCTTGGTGAAGGTGGGCTTTTTCAGCTCCTCATCCACATCGAAATTATCGTCGTGAATGCCGTCCTTCAAGCTGCCCTTGAAAAGGTCGTCAATCTCGGCAGGGTCAAAACCGGTGAGGGAAACATCAAAGTCCTCGCCCTGCAGGTCAGCGATCAGCAGGGCCAGCTTGTCCTTATCCCAATCACCGCTGATCTTGTTCAGGGCGATGTTGAGAGCCTTCTCCTTGGATTCGTCCATTTCAACGACCACACAGTCAACCTCTGTGATGCCAAGGTCGATGAGGACCTTGAGCCTCTGATGCCCACCGACAACACGACCGGTCTTCTTATTCCAGATGACCGGCTCGACATATCCGAACTCCTCGATGGAGCGTTTCAGTTTTTCGTATTCCTCATCACCGGGCTTCAGGTCCTTGCGAGGGTTGTATTCGGCAGGAAGCAGCTCTGCCGCTTTCTTTTTCTCAATCAGCATATAAGACCCCACTCAGCGAACCTCTCGAAACCGCCGATGCGGTCGATGAAGGCCCTTGCTGTTTCTACGATTCTCTCGTATGGAATGCCGTTCACGGCATCGTCACCTATGGCGCAGACAAGCTCGACCGGCGCACCGGTTTCCTGCGCCTTGAGCCATGCGTAAATGTTGATGCTGACGTCGGCTTTGGAGAGGTCCTTGCCGTGCAGACCACCGCCGGTCACGGAGTCTCCCATATCGGAGCCGAGCTTCCGGTTAGTGGCACCGGAGTCAACGTCCGTGCCGCCGGTCCAGTCACCGAGAGGGTTGATCTCGGCATCCGGGAAGACTTCACGCAGATTGCTGGCCTTTGCGTTGCTCTGGCAGAGGATCAGACGGTCGCCGTCCAGAATGTATTTGCCGTCGCTGCCATAGGTGTCATAGAGCTGCTTGGCGATGGCGGTGAGCTTTTTCTGCTCGTCAGTCACCGGGACGCCTTTGAAGATGCCGTTGTCGCCACAATGAATGCCGTCGATCTGGTTGTCGGCCAGATGCTCGTCCTGCGAAACCTCACGGTAGTCCACCAGCAGGTTCCCGGCGATACGGGAAACAGCAGCCTCTACCTCATCAGGAGAGAGGGCCACCGAGGTTTCGGTGATAATATGACAGATACCGTGGCCGATCAGGACCTCGACGGCGATCTTCGGATTATTCTCTTTTTGATACGCAAGGTCGACAAGAGCGCCGGCAATACGGTCGGCCACCTTGTCGGGATGCGCCGGGTTTACTTTTTCAAACATATCAGTTTCCTTTCCGAGCGGTGAGCAGCCGCTCCATCAAATCATCTTGTGGATTTCTGCCGCCGTACTCCACGGCACAGTTTTCTTTCACGATCTGGTAAATCTGATACCAGACCTGATTGACCTGCTTCATGTAGGTCTGGCTCATTGCAACATACGGTGAAGCGATGGCATTGCCGGTGGTGGGATGCTTGGCCAGAAAGCCGAACTCGGATATCGCTTCCTCGCACTGAATCCATCGGGATACGGACATGGCGTACTGCTCAATCAGCTGGTTGTTTACTAACATTTCACAGCCACGAGCCTTGAGCCAGTTCCAAGTATCTCGGTATACCTCTTCGGCACACAGGTCTTTGCCGTTCTTCTGAGTGGCTTTCAAGTATTCTTTGACCGGAGGAACATCCGCTCCTTCGATTTCTGCCGGTTCCGGGAGCACCATCGCACCGTTCAACCTGCCGTCAGCGATTTTATCGGTCAGAGCCTTGGACTTTCTCCCGGCACCGACACGCTGACCGCCTCTCATAGTTCCGTCTTTTGCCACACATTTCACCTCACTTTCCGGGCTGGGGGTTAATACCCCGTTTGATTTCTGATTTTTGCGTTCGTGACCCCACGCCGCTGTCCGGGTAGAAGGGTCGTAGAGATTTGACCCGCCCCACGGTCATCGGTCACCGAGCTCGTGATGGATCTTCGTGTGGCACGACTGGCACAGGCTCATCAGGTTGCTGGCCTCATGTGTGCCGCCTTGAGAAATAGGAAGAATATGATGAACTTCCTCGACCGGTGTCAATCGGCCTTCCTTGAGGCACTGCTCACACAAAGGGTGGGCCGCTGCATACCTGTCACGGATACGCTTCCAAGCCCTGCCGTATTTGCGGTTGACATCCGGGCTACGCTCGTACTTGTTGTACCGATCCCGGTCCAGCTTCCCGTGCTCCGGGCAGAAGCGTCTATCAGTAAGCCTTGGACAGCCGGGGTAAGCACAGGGCTTCTTTGGACTCCTTGGCACATAATCACCTCGCTTTCCGGGCATAACAAAAGCCCTGCGGGAGGGGTGCTCCCACAAGGCTTCCGTATGTTTTACTTTGTCCATCATAATACTATCATAAGAGGCGACTCTCAATCTCTCTCATTTACTCTCATGATGGCGGCCACACAGGAAAGTGCCGTATCGTGCATCCGGTAAATGTGCTGGATGCTGTAATGCATCTCAACCGCAATCTTCTCCCACGAGAGGAAGCACAGATAACGCTTCTCCAGCAGGGTTTGCAGTTCAACATCCGAAACAGCCTGTATTGTGGCCATGATTTCCTTTTTCAGCTCCACCAGATCCTCGACGTCGTGTTTCAGGCTTTCCTCAACCTCGATTATCTTCAAAACGGCCCGTTCTACTTTGGAGCCGCCACGGTTCGGGTTTCTCGGCATATCGCTATAAACGACGGTGCAGGATGTGGCCAGTTCATTTAAAGACTCGATTTGCTGGAGCTTGGATTTAATCCGCATATCCAGCGTCCGGGCCTGTGACAGATATTCTTTAGCGGTCATTTCGCTTCTCCTTCCGTAGCTCTTTAATGAGGAATTCCGGATCGACTTTTGACAGGACACCGAACCAGCAGGAGCGGAAGAAACGCTCGATTTCCTGAAGCTCCCGCTCGTCGTCGGTCAGCCGGTAATCCTTGACCGCTTGCAGAATGATGGCGTTTGCCAGTTCTTCATATGGGTTCAAAGTCGCACCTCCGAATTTGTGTTCACTCGGATTGGCGAAGATTGTCGATTTTTGTCGTTAGATTTTCAGATTTGCCTTAACCGCAGCGATCAGAGCCGACTGCATTTTGTCTTTGGCCTTAAGTGCCCGGAGAATCTGCTCATCAATAGTTCCGTCCGTCACGATATGCTGAACGACCACGGTTTCCTCGGTCTGACCTTGCCGCCAGAGCCTTGCGATGGTCTGGGAATAGAGCTCCAAGGACCATGTGAGGCCGAACCAGACGATGGTGTTGCCGCCGGTCTGAAGATTGAGGCCGTGTCCGGCAGAAGCCGGGTGGATCAGGGCTACCGGGATTTCGCCGTTGTTCCATCTGCGGATACTGTCGGCTTTGTCCAGCTTGGAAAACGGAATATGGCGATCATGCAGCCGTTTCATGATCCGCTCCAGATCATGCTGGTACCAATAGGCCACCAGAAGGGGCTTGCCGTTTGCCGACTCGATAATGTCCTCCAGAGCGTCCAGCTTCTGCTCGTGAATGGGGACCGTATTCCCGGCATCGTCGTAAATGGCACCATTGGCCATCTGGGAGAGCTTGCCGGAGAGGGCTGCAGCATTGGCGGCGGATATTTCACCATCGGGCAGGTCCAGAATGAACTGTTTTTTCATCTCGTCGTATGCGTCCTGCTCATCGGGGCTGAGATAGACCTTGTATTCGCTCGATATGAGTTCCGGCATCTTCAGGTGGTCCGTGGATTTCATCGAAATGGTGATATCCGAGATTTTCCGGTATATGGCTTGCTCGGCACCGGGTTTCGGACGGTAGCTGTAAACGATCTGGCCGTTCATGGCGTCTGGCACGAAATACTCCTGCCGATAATAGGTGATAAACCGACCGAGGCGTTTCCCCATGTCTATGACCTTGAACTCTGCCCACAGATCCATCAGTCCGTTGCTGGCTGGAGTGCCGGTGAGCCCAACGACACGCTTGATTCTGGGTCGTACCTGCATCAGAGCCTTGAAGCGTTTTGACTGGTGGTTTTTGAAGGAAGAAAGCTCGTCTACCACGACCATGTCGTAATCAAACGGGAGCTTGCTTTTCTCGATGAGCCATTGGACGTTCTCCCGGTTGATGATGTAGATATCGGCTTTCTTCGTCAGGGCCGCTTTTCGCTCAACCTCGCTTCCGACCGCCACCGAATAGGTCAGGTGGTGAAGCTGGTCCCACTTTTGAAGCTCTGCGCTCCAAGTATCACGGGCTACTCGAAGTGGAGCAATGACCAGCACCTTGTGAACCTCGAAGCTGTCGAACAGTAGATCCGCAACAGCGGTCAGTGTGATGCTCGTTTTGCCAAGGCCCATGTCCAGCAGCACGGCAGCGAAGGGATGGTCCTCGATATAGTTGATTGCATACCTCTGGTACTCATGCGGTTCGTATTTCATCAAGTATCCCTCCAATCTGCTCAGGGGCATCAAGGACATATACCTTGAAGCCCAGCCGCCGCAGTAATCCGTGTCTGGCTACCTGCAAAGGTCTCGGTTCCTTGCCCGGTGCCTTGACCTCCACGAATCCGATCTTGCCTCCGGGCAGCAGCACCAGTCGATCCGGCATCCCATCAAATCCGGGACACACCAGTTTCGGTGCAATGCCGCCGCTGTTTTTCACTGCTTTGACTAAGTGTTGTTCTATGATTTTCTCTCGCATAATGTTCCTCCATCAGGAATTAGAGTGGGTGGTGACGGTCGATGACGGGTAATTCCGTAACTTTTCTTAGGCCTTGTTTTTTTATTGCTCTAAGAATAGTTTCTGTAAAGACTGTCAAAGACCGTCACCTTTGGTTCAATCAAGGAAGTCCGACTTGAGCTGCAGGCCAAAAAGCAGCCGTGCAGATTTGCTTCTTTTCCTTTCAAAACCGGCGCATTCCAGCGCAGTGTAGAAATCAGTCGTGCTGCGGATATAGTCGCCCACCTGCATGCAATAGCTGCGGTATGCGTTGTAGACGTCTCCGGATTTAGCGGAATAGGAGCTGTCAATCTCACAGCATTCATCGAGGAACTGCGAGAGCCAGTCGTTATTGTCCTTGTACTTCTGGATCGCAGCTTCCACCACGGCTGGCTTTACGATGTGATAATCCTTTTCGATCACACGCTTGGCACCGGTCATGATCCATTTCAGGATTGCACCGCCAGCTTTGTTGAAAAGGTAATCGGCATAGTTCTTGATGTCAGAGGAACCTTCAATCTTGGCGTTAAACGGAATGACAATCAGCCTACGCCATGTTCCGGCATCAATCGCACCGACCTTCGGCAGATGGTTCGTGTAAAGCACAAGGGTGTGGCTCGGCACAAAACTGAACGGGTCCTTGTATTTTTTCTCCGCATAGATCTCGTCCGTTGAACAGAGCTGTTTGACGTTGGATGTGTTCAGACGCATGCCTTCCTCCAGCTCGGCGGCAATGATTATCCGTTTGCCTTTGGCTTCAGCCAGCTCCGGCTTTACATTCCGCTTGCATCCGACGGTCAGAGTATCTGCGGACATGTTGCCGCTATAAGTGCCCAGCACACGGGAGAGCGTATTCCAGAAGGTGGATTTTCCGTTACGGCCTTCACCGTAAGCAATGATCAAGCCCTCGACACAGACCTTCCCGATAGCGGAAAGACCAGCGATCTCCTGAACATAATCGATGAGCTCGTTGTCACCGCAGAAGAAGGTCTCCAAAGCGTCCTGCCAGATATCCATACCATCATCGGACGGGTCAACCGTGGTCTGCTTGGTAATGAAATCCGCAGGAGTGTGCTCATGAGCGGAAGGAAGGCCAATACGAAGGTCGTAAGTTGCTGACGGGGTGTTGAGCAGAAATTCGTCTGCGTCGAGCTGCCGCTGGTCAATCTCAACCATCGGGTGCGCTTCTTTTAAGGCAGCGGTGATGTATTTTGAATCTCTGCGCTTGATGGCATAGTTGCGGTAGGTTGTGGCGTTCTCGTACTTTTGGAAGGAACGAGCCTGTTCCGAGCTGAAAGCCATAGCCGCTTTCTTTGGACCCATCGATGCCAGCAGCTCCCATGCGCCGTTTTTCATCATCTCGTCGGTTGCCTTCTTGATCTCAGTTTCGGCCTCCTCAAGCTGGCGGGTGGTGAGCTCCTGTGCTACGGCCTGAGCCTTGGGCTTGGATTCCTCCCAGAACCGACCGTTGTAGACTAAAAAATCGGTCGAGGGTGAATAGCGGAGCTTGCCTTCATACTCCCGTGCCAGCACCGTGGCCTGTCCGACGTCAGAATAGTCGGAGGGCTTGAGCTGAAGGTCCTGATTGTATTGCTCCGGAGGAATGTATCCTTCCTGTGCAGCGACCTTCCCATAGAACCGCTGTGCGCTGCGCCAGATGCTGTCGAGCTCCGACTGCTCCAAAGGTGGCTGACAGCAAGCGGCCACTTCCGCAAAATGCTTATGTGCCTCATCAGTATTTCCGAACCGTTTCAGGATGCGTCCGGCATAGTGGGACAGCGTGGCGTTGCGGCTGCCTTCGGGAATGACGATGTCGCCATAGCTGCCGGAGTCCATGTTGGCGTCAAAATCGTCGTCAGCAAGGAAGGTAGTAAGCGTCATCGGGCCGTCGAAGATCTCGACCTCCGGCTCCTTTGTCCCGAAGAAGAACCGAGCAGCATCGAGTGCCTTGGTGTCGAAGTACGGGAAGATGCTGTTGACCAGCTTTTTCATCTCGCTGTACTGGCCGGGTTCGGTAACTCGGTCAATGGCGAAGAAGACGTGGAACTTCGGCCTTGCAGCCTTGCCACCTTTGGCTTTCATGTGATTACGGCTGTAATGAACCGCAAAGGAAACACCGGGGAAAGCCGTAGCGACGTCTGAAGGATAGACCCATTCTTCCGGATCGTCGCTGTGGTCGTTATCGCAATCGACCGGCAAGCAATCGGAGCCGATGAAATTGTCGTTGCTGCGGTAGTTGCCCTGATACTCAGCACAAACATAATCGTGCTTTACAGCTTCGATGAGGCTGTCCTTCCCGGTGACCTCGACTTTGTGAGGGTATGTGCAGTTTTCCGGCACCTCCAGACAGTTGGAGCGGTATAAAGTGAATTTCATCTTATTACCTCCTCGCAGGTCTCGCTGAAGTAGCGGATTCGATGTCCCTTCCAAGTTGCTCTCTTGATCTCGGCCTCCATGCCCTCGGAGATCCGGTCACCGAAGACCCACATTTCGGCACATTTACTCAGGATGGCATTCCCGAAGAACAGCCCCAGCTCACGTTCCTTGGGCTTGTTGTCGTCAAGGAACTGCGGAAACAGCAGGTGCGGTGCGATGGGAATGTATCCGGCCTCTACCGCAAAACGGCTGTAGCGTCTGGCGGCAGCGGTGTTGCTTTCGACATCTCCGGCATACGGACTGCAGATATACACGATGGGCCTGAATGCCCGGAGAGCTTTTTCTTCTTTTTCAATAGCACAGAAGGCTCCGAATGCTGTGGGATCGGCATAGCCTTCTGCGTTTTTGTATTCGGCCATGATAGGCACCTCCAATCTAAAGTTCTCACTACCCACTGGAGGGTTTAGTGGTATTTGAACGAATCAGAATCAGTCTTTTTTATAAAACATGGTCTCGTAGCCATCGGCACGGAGCTTGAGCCCGTTTGCCCACGGTGGGGTCCGGCCCATCTGTTCACAGAGGACCTTCAGGTCGACGCCGGGGCTGGCTTCGATGACCAGCTCGTCGTGAATGTGCATGGTAATGAAGCAGTGCGACAAGGTCCGCATGGCGTAGCAGAGAATGTCACGGGAGGTGGCTTGGACGATGTTCTCCACGAGCTTCGGCCCGTAGGTCTCCAGCCGCTCCCATTTCTTTGTGCCGCCGATGCCCTCGTAAGTGATACACTCGCTGCCGAACTGATTTGTACCGAGCTTGGGCTTCACATACGAGAGGCGTCTGCCGGACGGGAGCGTAATGAAGAGCATCCCGCTCTGGTAGCAGAACTTGATGCCGCAGACCTCGCCGTCCATGTGATACTTCACGGCATTCATAGCTGCCCGGTCGATATCCCACCAGAACCTCACAATGTTCTGGTTCGAGTTACGCCAAGCAGTGACCAGCGGCTGAAGCTCGTCTTCCGAAAGGCCCATCTCCAAGGCTCCCATCGCTTTGAGAGCTCCGATAGAGCCGCCATAGCCGAGGGCGAGTTCAGCGATTTTGCCTTTTTGCCGCAGGTGGCCGTTCACGCCGTGCTTTTCAACAGGGACCTTGAACATCTGCGATGCGGAAGCGCAGTAGATGTCGCCGCCTTTTTCAAAGACCTCCTGACGCCAGATTTCACCGGCAAACCACGCCAGCACTCTGGCCTCGATTGCCGAGAAGTCGGAGACGATGAACTTGTATCCCGGCTTCGGTACAAAGGCGGTGCGGATCAGTTGAGAGAGCGTATCCGGTACATCTTCGTAGAGAAGCTCCACGCCTTCAAAGTCGCCGCAGCGGACAAGCCCACGAGCCTCTGCCAGATCCGGAAGATGGTTCTGGGGCAGGTTCTGCATCTGGATAATGCGTCCGGCCCAACGACCGGTCCTGTTGGCACCATAGAACTGAAACATTCCACGAGCACGACCATCGGCGCAGACTGCCTTTTCCATCGCCTGATACTTCTTGACGGACGATTTGGCCAGCTGCTGCCGGAGAAGGAGAACCTTCTGGAGCTCTGCCGGAGCAGTTTTGAGCATTTCAGCGACTTCCTTCTTTCCAAGGGAATCCACCTCCAGCCCGTTGTCTGAAAGCCACTGCTTCATCTGCTGCACGGAGTTGGGGTTATCCAAAGCAGTCAGCTTCTTCATGGCAGCAGTGAGCTCTGCACGGGAGCGGGTGTCCATAGCGATGGCTTGATGCACCAGCTCCATATCGAGGGCGACACCTCTGTCGTTGATTTCCTGATCGAGGTGATACTGCTCCCAGACCATTTCCGGCACCGGAAACTTGGCGAGCTTTTCTTGAATGGACATCTCGACCTCGACATCACGGATGTTGTACCGTTTGAAGGCGGCCCACTTGTCCGGAGCGTTTTCCGGTAGGTTGCGGGTGCGACCGCCGTTGGTTTTTGTCGGCGCACAGGGTTGGCAGAAATACTTGATGAGTTCTTTGCCTTCACATATGTACCAGGTACCTGTGTAAAAAATTTACATATGTACCAGGTACCGATGTCTTTTTTAGAATACTTTGATAAAAAAGAGGATAATTAATTTTGGTTTCGAATCGTAACCACCGCTATTGCAACTATTTTCAACGTTATGTATAATCTGATCATCAGAGTCGACGCTGATAAGGAGTGAGGTTTTTGGACGAAACAGATAAGCAGATCCTGGATCTGATGAAAGGGAACGCAAGGATAAGCTATCAGGAGCTTGGCGATGCCATCGGTATGTCAAGGGTGGCAGCTAAAAAACGTGTGCTAAAGCTTGAAAAGGAAGGCATTATAGGCGGTTATAATACTTACATAAATGACCCCGCGAACATAACGGCATTTATTGATGTAATAGCTGCTCCCGGAAGGCTGAATGATGTGATCAGAGCCGTGACCTATCGGACCACTTTCATCCGTCAAATTTTCAGGACAACAAAAGAAGATCATATTCATATTGTTGCTGTTTCAGATAATGCTGAAGACCTCAAATATCTTACCAGGATGATCGCAAAGCAGTGCGGCGATAACGCGATTAAGATTGAGAGCCATGCTGTATGCGAGACCATCGTGGATGTATACGGAGGTATCAAATATGATGACAGATCAGCGTCAAAGCGTAATGGAGATAATGAACAGTCTGACGGGCGTAAGTGTAAGGGAAAAGAAGGGTAAGCAGCTTAAGTACTATATACATTTGACAGAAGAGATGGCTAGGACCACTATTGAAGCACTTGATTTAAGCCAGCGTTCTCATAACTGCTTGATGAGGGCAGGGTTTAATACCGTTGGCGATATTTGCGAGGCTGTAGCGGCCGGAAAATCTTTAATGAGCATAAGAAACTGCGGAACAAAAAGCGTGCATGAGATTCAGGAGAGACTTTTCCTGTTTCAATATAGTTCGCTGAGTGAGACCAAAAGAGAAGCATTTTTGGCTGAAGTTGTGAGGTTAAACCTGATTTAACCGGCAGAGATAGTTACTTTTGTTGGTTGTATGTGTTTTTGAATTGGAGGGTTTATTATGCTATTTGATTTTAAAGGCAGGAAAGTAAGATTTGGAGAAGAGATATATGACTTGGATCACGACGGGTATCTAAGTCCCGTTGAAGAGAGCTTGATGTGGGAGCATATCAGAGAAATGGATGAAGAGCCAAATCGTGTATCGACCGGGTTTGATGACGACGAAGACGACATTTTCGAAGATTTTGACGAGTGACAGATGTACCGGGAATCGGTACCGGATGACTGGCAAGGACAGCCCGTTTGGTTAAAAGCCCAACAAGCAGGACTTTTTATTGGACACCTCATCATGTAAAGTGTAGTCACAGGAAACTTTAAATGAAAAAGTAAATGTTACCTCAGAGGATTTTTTTAGGCAAAAAAGATAATACTGACTATTGCAACAAGGTATATTAAAAAAGTCGATTACTA
>Ga0129306_1002622_pt1 | contig 15343 bp, 12 predicted proteins | sample P827metagenome_FD_94438 | JGI IMG/M metagenome (GOLD analysis project Ga0129306, IMG submission 94438) | Capybara group fecal microbial communities from Wisconsin, USA - P827 metagenome | ecosystem: Host-associated > Mammals > Digestive system > Large intestine > Fecal | place: USA: Wisconsin...
CCATTGGTCCCAAGATGAATCTGAGGGATAGGCTTGGCATTGGTTCCTTTGACAAACGACCCTATAGAGAGCAAGTTGTCGCGTACCACTTGATCCTCCTCTCTGCTGCCAACTTCTAAAAAGAATGATTTCCAGCTGAGGTTGGCATAACATTGTTGAAGATATGCCTTGTGGTCAGCATGCAGTGATCCAATGACATCAACGCTACCAGACAATTTCCAGTCCTTGTTAAAAGAATGCTCTACGTTGACTGCTCCACGCAAGTAGGCAGTATTGGGTTTTGTTGCCAATACATGATGCCGATTTGTTACTAATTGATAGGCTGTATAGTCACCCGATCCCAAAGCAGTTTCTGCTGTCAGGTCGTAGGTAACGCTAGTCTTCAGCGAGTCTTGAGCTTTCAAATAGACAGAAGACAGCAGACAAATACAAAATAGTACAATGTGTTTTCTTTTCATGATTGATAATATTCAGAATTTCTTGCCGAAAACAATATTTAGGAAGGTCTTCACCAGCAACATTGCATCAAACCAAAGAGAGCGATGCTCCAGATAATACAGGTCAAGCTCCAGTCGGCGAAGCATTTTTTCCATCGTGTCAGTATAGCCATTGTAGAGAGTGGCATACGATGTCACACCAGGGCGCACCTGATAAAGATAGACATACCTGGGATCGTGCTGCATGATCTGGTCAATGTAGAATTTGCGTTCGGGACGCGGGCCGATGAAAGCCATTTCCCCCTTCACTACATTCCATAGCTGAGGCAGTTCGTCTAGATGATGAGCTCTGAGGAATTTCCCTATCTTTGTCATGCGTGTTTCTTTCTCATGTCCGTAGAGGGCAGGACCGTCTTTCTCTGCATCAACAATCATACTACGGAACTTATAAATGAAGAAGGGACGTCCGAAGCGCCCGATACGCTCCTGCTTGAAAATAGCTGGTCCACCGTCTTCACGCTTAATAGCAATGTAACAAATCAGGAAAAGAGGTGAGAATATCACGATGCATGCCAAAGCGGTGAACATGTCTATCAGCCGCTTGGTGTTACGTTCCAGCTCATTCATCCCATCTGTGATGAATCGTGGATTGTTGATGTCTGTATTTGATTTTGGAGTAGAAATTTCTGTCATAAGCACTCGTTTATATAATAAACGGACACACTTGTTGTTTTATTGCCTTGTCCCTCATATTTTATTTGTTATATACCTGAATTAAAGCAGCATTAGAAATATCCGAATAATTTAAGAAAATATTTAAAGTGAACGAATACAATGTTTGATTTGATGCCCAATTTTCGACATGCAATGAGGTCTTCCTTCGTACCTAACCAACGGTTACTCAAGCTTTTGGTACTTTCGCCTCCTACTAACATGGTTACAAAATCCATGTTGATATATTTTGTGGGTATCTTGTGGATATAAGTCAACGCTGCAATCATCTCAACGTCAGCAGAAATACGGAGAGAAGTATCGTAGTACCCATACTTTATGTAGGTTTCCCTGCGGATATAAAAAGAAGGGTGGGGTGGTATGAAACCAAAGCGAACCATCCAAGGCTTGAAATGTTTGCCAGAATAATAGCGGACGCTTTTTTGAAGGTTGTCTTCCTTGACGAAGTGTATATCGCCATAGACTGCATCTACATCATCCGTGAACTCCTCGACGATTCGCTCAACTACATTGTTGGAGGTGAGATAGTCGTCAGAGTTGAGAATGCCCACAATATCTCCAGTTGACATCTTGATACCTTTATTCATGGCATCATAGATTCCGTTGTCTTTCTCAGATATCCAGTGAAGCCGTCCTTTGAATTGCTTCTCGTATGATTGGATAATATCAATAGTACCATCAGTAGACCCCCCGTCTACAACAATATACTCAATATCAAAGTATGTCTGTTGTAAAATGGAGTCTATTGTTCGCCTTAGGGTTTTGGCGCAATTGTAGCCCACAGTTACTATAGATACTTTCATTTGGGGTGCAAAGGTACTAAAAAAAAAGTGATTTTAAATAGAACCAAGGCAATTTTCTTGAAAATAGATTATTTTCTTAACGGAAATCATTGATAACTTGAACGATTGTCCTTACTTCATCATTCTGTAAGACCTGGCTAATTGGTATACTCAATTCTTGTTGATGAATCTGCTCAGTAATAGGCAGACTCATCGAACACCACTCTTGATAGCATTCTTGTTTGTGTGGAGGAATTGGGTAATGAATCAGTGTCTGGATATCTTTCTCTGTCAGGTAACGTTGCAGTCGGTCTCGATCCTGGCAGAGAATGGGGAATATGTGGTAAACGTTCTGACTGTCTGGTAACAACAGAGGTAACGAGATGAGCGGATTACTGATGTGTTCGTAATAATAGTGAGCTATCTGTTGGCGGTGATGATTATCGTCGTCAAGATGTTTTAGCTTAACGTCGAGAATCGCTGCTTGAATTTCATCGAGACGACTATTACGACCACGATACTTGAAGACATATTTCTTCTGTGATCCATAATTGGCAAGTGCCCTAACTGTATCGGCCAATTCCTTGTCATCAGTTGTGATAGCTCCTCCATCTCCTAATGCTCCAAGGTTTTTCCCTGGGTAGAAACTATGCCCGGCAGCGTCACCAAGCGAGCCTGTACGTTTGCTGGCAAAGCGACAGCCATGAGCTTGTGCATTGTCTTCTACAAGTTTCAAATTGTATTTCCTGCATAGTTCGCCAATATGCTCTGTGTAAGCACAACGGCCATAGAGGTGGACTATGAGTATAGATTTTGTACGTGCTGTTATTGCTTTTTCTATGAGACTGTCATCCATTTCCAGAGTGGTGATGTCTGGTTCAACGAGGACGGGTTTTAAACCATTCTCCGTGAGGGCCAAAATTGAGGCAATATAGGTGTTTGCCGGTACTATGACTTCATCGCCAGGTTTCATGACACCCATTTCAATATAGGCGCGATATGTCCAGATGAGCGCATCAAGTCCATTGGCAACACCTACACAATAGTTCGTGCCAATATACTTTGCATAATGCGCTTCAAAGCACTCATTCGCTTTGCCTTGAAGATACCATCCGGAATTGATGACGTCAATAGCTGCCTGCTGAATTTCATCTGCATATAGGCTTGTAATGCCTTTCAAATCTAAGAATTTTATCATTGCTTAAAGTTTTGATTTCTCCCAACTGTTGTGTTTGTGAAACTTAAAGTAAATCGTCCGAAGAACGCTTAAATTACGAAAGAGGGGTTTGAGACGTGAGAATATTTTTGTAGCAAGGCTTTTTTGCTTAATGGAGAAAGCCTTTATTTCTATTTTGAAATACTTCTGTAGGTTATCTGCCACCAATTGCATATATGGGCGGAAGAAAAGCGTATCATATTGTTTGCTGAAGTCGCAGTCGATTAATTGAAATACGAGTGTATTATCTTCTGTTGTCATTCTTAGTCCGTGGAAATGGTAGAATACAAGCGGGTATGATTTACCTTGATAAACAACCATGTTGTCCTTGTAGTCATATTTCTTCATATTCCATGTGGCAACTCCAGCACCTCGATTTTTAATAATTACAACGTTCTTGAATAATACAGGAAACGAATCTAAGTATTTTTGGTCGCCGAATTTTCCATCCTCATAACGGGCATAACACCATTTTATGCATTCGTCTCTCCACCATTTAAGACATGCAATTCCATTCTCGTCATTTTTGAAGAACATGAATTGCACACAATATTTGCCAGATAGTTGGTCTTGTGTGGAGTATTGTGGCGTAATAGCGACAGAACCATCTGCAATTTCTGTATATATAGGTTCGTACGAAGAGAAGAACATCAAATCAGAGTCCAAATAGGTAACATCTTCCAGATGATATTTATCAATAAAATATAGTATAATAATTGGGCCACAAGTCCAGCAATATTCAGCTCTTGTGCGATTTGTCTTCAATTTGAGTAGCTCTTCCGTTTCAATACTTTTCAATGAATCAACTGTCATGAACTCGCATTCATGCTTTTTTAAGAATTCGTATGATTTCCCGTCAAGTGCCATGATATGGAGGCAAAAGTCATTGGAAACCTTATGTAGAGACTCGTACAGAGCCAATCCTTTCCAAATATATGCAGAATCAAAATACGTACAAAAATGTCTCATTGTTGTTGCTTGAGATAATTCAAATAGTCGTCATAATTGCGTATGTAGTCATCTTCAGAATAGCCTTCAGAGGCTAAAACTAGGCAGATGCTGCCAGAGGAGAAACCTTGCTCTGAAGCCCAAATTCCAGGTGGTACATGTAATCCCCAGAATGGGCGGTTGAGGGTGACGGTCCGCTTGTTAATACCATCATCTAGTACAACTTCAAAACTTCCACTTGCTGCAATCAGAAATTGGTGGCATGATTTGTGGGCATGGGCACCACGGTCTTCTCCACCAGGGATGTCGTAAGAATAGAAAACACGATTAATAGGAAATGGAACATGAACGTTTTCGTAAATGTATGTAAGGTTCCCCTCTACATCATGCATCTTATTCAGTTCACATAACGAGCAGTCGAATACGCTAAGCCCTTCAGTAGATAGTCGCTTCTGGCTAGGATGGTTTATTTTGACAGATGTTTTTGCATCGGATATTGTGGGAATTCTACTCTGATCTCTTTTCCATAAGATGTATTCATCGTAGTCAGAGACATAATCATGCTCGTCATAGTCTGTTGACGAGAGGACCAAGGCCAAAGAGTTCGTCGAAAAGTTGGTCATCGTTCGCCATATTCCTTTGGGAACATACAATCCATAATAAGACCTGTTCAGAGGGAATATAGTCTTTGTGGTACCGTCGTCAATTTCAATATCGAAACTTCCCGATAAAGCCACAATAAACTCCTCTGTCTCTTTATAGGCATGTCCGCCACGGTCTTTGCCACCTGGGACGTCATATATCCAATGTGCCCGTTTGATTTCAAATGGGATGTTCTTTACCTGCTCGATGATGGAAAGGTTTCCTCGAGGATCTTCAATTTTGGGGAGTTGTATGATACTGGCTTTGTTCATGTTAGTGTCTTCTTTAATACCTCAATCTGATAGTGAATATTCCATTTTCTGTCAACTTCGTCGTAGGCTTGTTGACGAATAACCTCTCTGTCATTCCAGTGGGTTTGAAGCCATTTCTTTATTGTCCTTACAAGGTCTTCGGTGTCATTGCGAAGAAAGAAATCACCAGTTACCCCTGATTTAATGGCTTCAAACTCGGGTCCTTGGTATGGCAGATCATTATGAGTAATGACAGGGCAACCAAAAGATAAAGCATGTACGGCAGTAAGACCAACATTGCCAGGTGAGACACATATGTTAGCATTGTAGAATAGATTACCTAATGTTTGATTATCGTAACAAGGACCATAAAACCAAATATGTGACAATAGCCCCTTTTGGGCTGCATAGTCCTCAATGCCTGTATTTTCATTGTCTTTGCCAACTATGACAAGATTTACCATGATCCCTTCTTTATGAAGCATCTCAACACTATCTATCAGCATGTCAAGGCGTTTCCACTTCTGAATTCTCCCACAATACAGCAAAACAGGATTGTCATTCCCAAAATGATCTTTATATATTGGACTTGATTGTAGCTTCTCACGGATGGCTTTGTTTTGATCGGAATCCATAGAGTTCGCAATACAAGCCATATCATTTTTATTAAACCCTTCCTTTTCCATAAGGCCAATGGCATATTCGTTATAGACCAATAACTTATCGAAAAGCTTGAAGAATCTTTTCTTGATGATGTTTTTTATGAAGCCTTCTCTACCATACCAACCATGCGTCCATCCAATGATTTCCTTTTTTGTGATTTTTGATAGAAGCAGGATACACCAATGGGAAAGACAATATGGTTCACCAATTAATATGTAGCTATCATAGTCTCTAAACAGAAGCTTAATGGCTCCTGATTGCCAATAGAAATGGTGGAAAAAATGGTTGTGGAGTATGCTTTTAAAGCCTGTAAGCTGATGATAGTCAAACGTCTTGATTACCTGGTCTATGTGATCTCCTAAATAGAAGTCACAACCTAACTGCATTCCCATTTTTTCGTAAAGGGGAAAATTGTAGTGAGGTCCTAAGTTGAAAATGCAACAAGTTTTCTTATAGTCTCCCATCAATCATATTTCTATCTAGAATGCCTTTAACATCATAAACAACTCCATGTTGCTCATCTTTCAAGAATTGGCAAATGTCGTGATTGGTAAATTCTTTATGGGCAACGCAAAGCACAACAGCGTCGAAGATACCTTTTAAGTCGTCCATGTTTCCAGAAAGAATGTCTATATTGTATTCTTTCTTTACATTGTTGGCATCTGCCCAAGGATCGAAGACGACAATGTTATTAGTGTATTCCTTCAGTGTGTGGAAAATGTCTACGACCTTTGTGTTACGTATATCAGGACAGTTCTCTTTGAAAGTAATACCTAATAAAAGTATATGTGCATCTTTTATGAGCAAACCTTTTAGGTTCATAAGTTTTATAACCTGATTAGCGACATAATCCCCCATGCCATCATTCAATCTACGGGCATTCGACATAACTCTGGGAAGGACTCCATAGACCTGGGCTTTTTGGATGAGGTAATAGGGGTCAACACTGATACAGTGGCCGCCAACCAATCCTGGTGCCAGTTTGATGAAATTCCACTTCGATGATGCCGCTTCTATCACGTCATGAGTGTCAATTCCCATTGCATTGAATATTTTTGCCAACTCATTCATAAAGGCAATATTGACGTCGCGTTGGGAGTTCTCAATAATCTTGGAGGCTTCAGCAACTTTGATTGATGGAGCTTTATGGGTTCCATTCACTAAGACGGAATTATAAACATCATCAACAATGTTCGCAATTTCAGGGGTAGACCCTGAGGTGACTTTCTTGATGGTTTCTACCGTATGCTCCTTGTCACCAGGATTGATACGCTCAGGACTGTATCCGGCAAAGAAATCTTTATTAAACTTGAGTCCGCTAACACGTTCTACAACAGGAAGGCATTCCTCTTCTGTAACACCAGGGTAAACAGTTGATTCATACACCACGATGTCGCCTTTGGAAATGACTTTTCCAACAGTTTCGCTCGCACTCCATAAAGGACGAAGATCTGGACGGTTGTTCTCATCCACAGGTGTCGGAACAGCGACTACGTAAAAGTTACATGAGCGAATCTCGTCAAGATTTGCAGTACAAACAAATCCATGTTTGTTAATGGCTGTCTGTAATAGCTCATCGCTCACTTCGAGAGTAGCATCATGACCTTTCATTAAAGAATCTATTCGACATTGATTCATGTCGAAACCTATTGTAGGATATTTTGTGGAGAATAGTCGGGCTAATGGTAGACCGACATATCCTAAACCAATAACACAAATTTTAATATTGTCTGTAGTCATATGTTGTTGTTTTATATGTAACGTATTATTTTGTACTTTTAGTATATCATCTTACTATGTTTTTTCTGCACTCTCCAATGATTCGCAGTTTGCAAGAAGAAAAACTAGAATAAAAAGACCGCCGGTTAATACGGTAGAAAAAAAAGATGCGTTTAGCATATTGTATAGTGCGGGAATGAACATGATGAAGATTTCGCTCTTCTGGTATCGGAAAGTGATAGAATCAATCAGATAGAGGAAAATGAGAAAAATGAATCCCGTAATGACGACACCAATAATTCCCCATGAAGCAACGCCTTCTGTGAGAAAGAAAGTTGCATTTGCGTTTTGAGAATTACGTGCAACAGCCATTCCGAGTGGAACATCATATGGATATGCATTGGTAATAGCATTAACAATGTTAATATGGGTATAGTAGGTATAGGGATTTTCGTGAAAGAAAGGAATATACAATTGCGTCAGCCATCCAGACACGCATATGGTTCTGAGAAAGACAAAGGTTGATATAGTGAAAAGTAATTTGTTGTCAGGGTCAATGGCCATCATCAGTGTTGATGAAAAGATGATTAATCCTCCAAAGAGGAATGCATGCAATCTATCGCAAATGAGTTTTTCTTTCCATTTGATGATGCAATAAAAACCTATAAGCACAAAAGGCATAAGAAAAGTACCCTTTTGCATGTCAACCATAAAGAGCAAGAGATATCCAGATAAGACTAAAAGGACTTTGATATATGATTCGTTTTTCAGATACCAAACTAGCAAAAATGGATAGAAGGCTCCAACGAGCCATCCTTGAAGGTATAATATGAGACTTCTTTCTTCAACTTTTTCGGAATTTTGTGCTCTTAAGTCATATAATAAATCTAGTTGCGTGAAGATGTTCACAAAATGCATTGATCCTGCTCTTGTAGCAACAAATATGAGAGTTATTCCTAATGCTATAATTTCTATAATAAAAAAAGGTATAGTTGGCTTAATCTGAATTCCTAAAAGGAGGGGAATCCTGTGTATTTGAAAATACAATACCAAAAAGAGACATAGAATAGATGAATAGGAATATGCCTCAACGACAGAAATGGCTCCTGTTATAAATAGTGCATGAATAAATGGAATATACACTAATATGTATACAAAGAGACATAAGAAAGATGATATTTCATTGATTCTGTGGTAAAATATGAATGGCAGAATGGAGAAAGTAATCCAAGAAAGATATTGTATAATATTCATCCTCACATAATCGATTTCATCTACGTATCCAAATACGCCAAAGATATATTCTTCATAGATATAATCGTATAGTAGAGAATAGATCAATGCACAGAGGATCCTACTGGTAAGGCTGTCAGCATCGAGTAATATATGGAGTACAGTTTTCATGGCTTATATGATCTCTGTTAATCTAATGATAAGTATACCGATGGTGAAAGCCCAAAAGAGATAGTATTTGCTGAATTTCTTGGCGCTAAGATGGCCGAGGTTCAGTATATAAAAAAAGAGGCAGCATTTCACGATAAAACAGCAAAGTGCATAAACGAGTAATATCAGAAATATGTTGTTGATAAAAGTGCATAGCAACAGAATACTGCCAATGCCGAAGGTAAAGTACATGACATCGAAGAAGAGCAGTGTACGTTGTTTGTTTTCTACTCGGAATATGGGGAGGAGTGGCTGGGTAAGGATTGTTGGGAATGACCAAAGTGACAGACATAAGGCAACTTTTCCAGCAGACTCCCATTGAGAGCCAAGAAAAAGAACAACAAGTTTGTCACCACCGCAAGCAATGAATAGCAAGGGCAAAATGGAAATAATGGTGAGTATCTTTAGCATTTCGGCAGTTGTCTTTTCAATGCTGTTGTGTTCTGCACTTATCCTCTGATAAAAAACTTTTCCCATAGCTGATCCAACAAATGACATTGGCATAAGTAGTAGTTGCAAAACGATAGAGAAACAGCCAATGGTGGCTTTGTCGAAATAGATTGAAAGAATGATGACGGGAAGGTTGAATGCAGCAAACGAAAGCATGCTTGCAGGAGCATCGTAGAGGGGAAAGTTGCGATACTTTGCAATAAGTTGTTTTGCCGTAGCAAAATTTAGCTTTGTTCTAGGCAACAGTATCTTTTCCCTGCTAAATAAGAAAAAAAGAAGGAAGATGGCTGCAATGCCCTGAGCAATTGTTGTACCCAAAATAAGTCCATTGATTGTCATTAGACAGACAAAGGCCAATAAAATGCGGAAGACTGCTTGCGAGCCTCCTTGGACGATGTTGGAAAAGGATAATGTATAGTATTGCTCATATCTGTTAGCCAAGTTATATAATATGGTATAGCTGCTATACAGTAATAAATAGAGAAAAAGGATGTGTGGTGTGGGGAAATCTGTAAAAAAGCGAATGTCATTCTTGATGCCTACATAAAAAAGGATGGCAATAATGGAGATGATGCATATACTTGTAACGATGCATAGTTGGGTGATATGGGAAATTTCCTCTTCTTTAGACTGGATGATGACATTCTCAAAACCTAGGAATAATCCAATGTTTACTATGGCAACGAAAGAAGAAAATACCCCCCATTCTCCGAATGCTTCAGGAGAATATAGACGTGTAAGAATTGGTGTGACAATGAGTGGTAACATATACATGATAATGTTACTCACTGAAATCTTGGCACTGTTCTTTACAAGTGGTGATGTTACTATTTCTCTTAATTTGCTATTCAAAACGTATATTTTTTAGGTGAGGGAACATAATACATTGTAATGCCCTTACGTCCTAATTCGAGCATTTTCTCCAAACAGGGGGATGCATAGAATATATTAATCAGTAAATTAGAAACTTTTTCTTGTTTGTGAATATCATTTCCAAAGTACTTGATAAGCCTTTTCTCTCTTGAGCGACAGTCAATGTCGCCCGTAAGGCAGGTGTATTGGCATACTCTTCCATTTTCGTCATAATAACGGAAAGTCTGTTGCTTATTGATAAATTGTTGCCAATAGGGGTGCTCTTTATAAAGAATTGCTTCAACACAGTGATCAAATGTTCCGATATAAAAATCTGGCATTCCTAGATTGACGACTATGCCACCAAGTTGAGCCATCCTGTGGTAAGGAGAGAATTCATCCCAACAATTGAGCCCTTTGTGATGGTCTTGAGTTAGCCATTTGGCGTGTTTGCCCCATGCACAAACAGAATGCTGTATATTGATACTCCGATATACATCAGGATAGTTCCTGAATGTTTCTGCCAGATAGCCTGCGGCCGTTTTATCTGTCTTGGGATTGAAGATGTATGTCTCAAGATTTACAAACCGAAGATCGTTGAAGGGCATGGCTGGCATCATTAATGTGCCTTCAGGCGTTATAAAGTTTATAATGGCATCAATCAGCTCTTGGGCAGTACCTTGGTAGTTGTAGAATTCTTTCATAGAGGCATGAATACAAACTACACTGCCAGGCTTAACTCCCATTCTGCTCATAGCATCTATAATGTCTTTTGTGACATATTTTTTCTTATAGAAAAGCATTCCAATTCTTTTATGGAGATTCTTACGCATCAAAGAAATGTCTTTGATACCAGTTATCTTCTTGAAAAGAATGCCTAATCTTGTATAAATGCTACGATTCATTACACAAATAATTCAGTAAAGTCTTTGCGGATTATCCAAATAGCGGTTCCTATGAAAGTCAGCAAAGTGATGACAGCAACAAAAATCATTCGCTTTGGACCTGCAGGCTTTACGGGAACAGCAGCACCTTTCAGAATAGTAAATGCTGGTGTTCGCTCCTGAACTTTTGCCTTAGCTGCCTGTAGTTGATTGTTGAGATTGGAATAGGTGTTGAATTTTAGTTGCATGTCATTCTCCAAGTCCTCCATTTTTAGCTCAACGCTTTTTAGGGAAATGTGTGTGCTCGCATCTGCCATACTTGAGTATTGGCGGCGAGTTTTTTCATATTCCTGCTTGGCATCAAGTGTTAGTCTTTTATAGTATTCGTAATCAGTACGGGCTTTGTTCGTCCGATAGTTAGTGATGTATGCTTGTAGCTTGTCTCTTACGGAGTCAGCCATGCTTTTGCAGATAAAAGGGTCTTGATCTTGTACAGTAATGGAGATGACACCACTTTTTGAGTTTACATGGAGTGAGATCTTTTCTCTAATATCTGTTGCAATATCATCGTCTTTCTTTGTGAGATTATAAGCGTCAATTACTTTGGCGTTATATTCTTCTTTATGAAAGCTAAAGATTGCTTTCCACCAAGGTTTCTTCTGTAGGTTTGCCAAATAGTTGTAATAGCTGGTGTTAATATCCCCATTCTTACTTTTGACTTTGATGTTAAAGAGACTGGTAATAAAACCATTGTCTTCCATCAAGTCAGGGTATAGTAATGGAGTGATAGCATCTGTCGTCTGCATTTCGCCAATATCAAATCCAAGTGATGATGCGATTGAACTTAGTGAGCCATTTCCAAGTGAGTTCTCCATCTCTGGAGCGAGTTTCGTGTCGGATGTGTAGAATCTTGGCAGACTAAATATGTATATACATGCAAGGAGGAATGCAATGGGCAACGTTCTATAGAACAAACGTTTTTTTGCCCATATTTTTTTTGTGGTCATTTTTAAATCAATGACCTTGATATTTTTCTTTTCTTCCATAATCCTTTACTTCGTCAAATTAGCAATAGTGGCAATCATGGTGCCGAGAGAGGCAGTGCTGGTGCCGATGCTGAGCCATTCTTGCAGGCCGAGTCCTCTGCGCTGTTTCTTGGTGGGGACTACAATCTGGCAACCAGGACGGGGCTTGTGTTTGTGATCAGCACGAGCCACCATGCCGTTCATATAGATAATGATGGTCTTGCTTTTCTTGGCAGTTGTAGTGGTGCCACCAGCAAGGTCGATGTAATAGTCGGTGCCTTTGCCTTCCTTGAAATAGACAGTGTTGGGGTAGAGCACCTCGCCGTTGATCTTGACTGTGCCGTCATATTGTGGAACGACAATGCGGTCGCCTTCGCGCAGAATAGGGTCGTCGTCGCTGCCTGGGTGCAACAGGGCCTTGTCGAGCTCGATGCCTACGGGATAGTTGGCATTGGTCATCAGCTTGCGGACGTCGATAGAGTCGCGCCCAGAGTTGCGCTGAGCTGTGCGAAGCACGGTCTCCATCATATCGCGTTCTTCCTGGGTCATCAGGCGTAGCAGTTTGGTGCCTTCCGGATAGGCTCGCTTGGTCAGTCCACCTGCCTGCTTGATGACGTCGCTAAGACGCTGACCTTTGCTGGAGAGTGCATAGGTGCCTTCAAACTGGACCTCACCTTCGATGGTGACGTTTTGCTGTTCCGTATAATTAGGACTGCGGCGCACATAAACTTCGTCGAATGGCTGCAGCTTGAAGTCGGGCTGGTCGGCAATCGTAAAGTCGGGCGTCAGCTTGAAACTGAAGGTCTGGGCTATCTGGTCTTCTGCCTCTGTGGCATTCGGGTCGTTGAGGCGACGAGCCACGTCGACCTTCACCAGCGAGGCTGCATCAGTAGGACCTCCAGCCTGCAGAATGAGGTCTTCTACAGTCTCGTTGGCTGCATATTTATAGACACCAGGATAGAGCACTTCGCCTGAAATGGTGACAGTCTGCTTCTGGTTCTTCTCCTCGCGACTGGCAATGTAGATGACATCCTCGTTGCGCAAAGGAACATCAGGACTGGTGCCTTCCAGGATACCGCGTACGTCGACACTGAGCACTTCGAGGGTGCGGTCGGCTCTCATGCGATGCATCACAGCATGCTGCGAAATGGCTCCCTCGGTGAGTCCTGCTGCGGCCTCAACCAGTGCCTTGACGGTGTTGATGTTGCCACCAACGTGATACATGCCCGGACGGAAGACGGCACCCTTGATTTCCACCATGTTCTGATAGCGGTTCAGGGTAGAGTCTACGCTTACGGAGTCCTCGTCCATCAGCTTAAACTGGCTCATGTCGAATTCGCCAACGCTGAAGACGGAATATTGGTTGCCGGCCTTGCGGTTGATGCGGACGGCTTTGGTGTAGGCATCGCCCGTAAAACCACCTGCATATCGGAGTAGGGTAGCGGCACTTTCGTTCTTCTTCATCTCGTAGAACATGGGGCGCTTCACCTTACCCGTGATATTGACCAAAGCTTCGTAAGGGCTGACGGTAATGACGTCGTTGTCTTGCAGGCGAACATCGCCCGACAACTTTCCGTTGAGCAGGAAGTCGTAAACGTCGACATTGGTAATCTGCTTGCCGCGACGGAAAACCTTCACATTACGAAGTGTACCAATCTCGTTGGGACCACCTGCCATATAGAGGGCGTTGTAGACGGTTGCGAAGGCAGACATTGTGTAAGTGCCAGGCACCTTGACCTCGCCCATCACACTGACGGTAATAGTGCGCGTCTGGCCCAGCGTCAACTCAATCTGCGACCCCTGATAGCGAGGACCGAGCACCTTCTTCAGTCGGGCTTTAGCCTGGCTGACGGAGAGCCCGCCCAGCTGGATGAGGCCAATGTCTTCGATGACGATGGTGCCGTCGGGTGAGATGGTCTCGCTGACGCTTTCCTGCGAGGCTCCCCAGATATCCACGTTGACCACGTCGCCTGGCCCCAGACGATAACTCTGTGGAGTAGCCAGATTCATGCTGCTCTCGAAGGTCAGGTTTTTATTGTTGAACACGTCGTGGCCGAATATCTTGCGCTTGCCGCTTTTCTCCTCTTGGGGGTAATATTTCAGCGAGTCAGGCATCATGAAGTCCACAGCCTCGTCCATCTCCGTGTACACCTTGTCGTCCTCGTCGTAAGTACGCTTTTGCTTCTTCCGATAGCTATCCATGCTGCTGTCCTTGACGCGGAACTGCGAAGCGTTCTTCTGGTCTTTCTGGGCCTGCTGCTCACGCTTCTCGCCGTTGGCCTCGCGCATTCTGGTCTTTACGGCCTTTGAACCAGCCGTGATGTCTTCGGCGCCTAAAGCACCATTCTGGATCTGCTTCTGATATTTCTTCTGGATACGTCGAATCTGGTCGATGGTCACGCCTCGCTGTATCAGTTGGGTGACAATCTGCTGGCGAGAAGCCCCTTTGGCATTCTGCTCGATTACGAAGTCCATAATCTGGTTGTCCGTCATGCTTGATTGAGCCCACGACATAGTGGCTGTCATCAGCAGACAGGTTATCATTGTAGCAATTCTTTTCATATTCTTCGCGTACATTTATTTATATAAAAACACGTATCTGTGCAAAATATTGTGCAAAATTAGTGATTTTTTCCGAAAAAACATGGTTGTATCGAAAATAAGTTGTATTTTTGCAGTCCAAATTACGATATTTGTCTTGGGGGTGACTGGATTTGACAGCGAGCCGAGATGGTATGTAAGCATGCGGAGTGACGACTGTGGACTCCATAATCACGTCGGTCAGAAAATTAATTGGCGAAAACAATTACGCTCTCGCTGCCTAATCGAAGTACAGTAGATTACTGGCTTTATTCTCCTACCAGGTAGGAGAACGAGACATCGCTCTAAGGATGTTGTTCCGAATCTGAGGGTCAAGCGGTGCAGGTTAAATCGGAAATAGTCAGGTTAGGCCTCGATAATCTGATGAAATTTAGAGGATAAGGTTGCAGTTGGTGGCTTGGGTCTTGCTGCAGCACGAAAATGAAGGCCAAGATAAGCATGTAGAAAGCGTATGGTTTCCTCGTGTGGACGAGGGTTCGATTCCCTCCACTTCCACTTCGTTACAGAGGAGATTCCCTCCACTTCCACAAAAAATAGCGATGCAATCGTGCATCGCTATTTTTTTGTGAGTTCCTCCAAAAGTCCCTCGCAGGCATCTTCCAATAGTTCTATCACCAGCTCGAAGTCACGCTCTGCCCCATAATACGGATCTGGGATGGTAGGCTGTGAAGGATGATGTCGCAAGTAGTCGGCCATCA
>Ga0129306_1002624_pt1 | contig 15339 bp, 9 predicted proteins | sample P827metagenome_FD_94438 | JGI IMG/M metagenome (GOLD analysis project Ga0129306, IMG submission 94438) | Capybara group fecal microbial communities from Wisconsin, USA - P827 metagenome | ecosystem: Host-associated > Mammals > Digestive system > Large intestine > Fecal | place: USA: Wisconsin...
CCCATCTCCAGACGGAGCGTGCAAAGCTGAGTGCGTGTCTTATTGGCCTTATCGCCACTCAGAATGAGCACGAGATCGCCATCCTTGGCCTGGGTCTTCTCCTTCAGTTTGGCCCACACTTCGGGGGTATAGAACTTGTCGATGGAGGTCTTAACAGTTCCATCGGCATTGAACTTCACATATACCAAGCCCTTGGCACCTACCTGGGGACGCTTTACGAAGTCGGTCAACTGGTCGAGCTGCTTACGGGTATAGTCGGCACAGCCTGGCACAACAATACCACCAATATACTCAGCCTCATCGAATACGGGGAAAGTACCCGTGCCTTTCAGCACATCCATCAGCTCGACAAACTCCATACCGAAGCGAAGGTCGGGTTTGTCGGAACCAAAGCGACGCATGGCCTCATGCCACGTCATACGCTCGAGTTTGGGGATTTCCACGCCACGAACTTCCTTGAACAGATGACGGGCAAGATCCTCAAAGATTTCAAGAACGTCCTCCTGATCGGCAAACGACATCTCACAGTCAATCTGAGTGAACTCGGGCTGACGATCGGCACGCAGGTCCTCATCACGGAAACACTTGGCAATCTGGAAATAGCGGTCGAAACCACTTACCATCAGCAACTGCTTCAAAGTCTGGGGCGACTGGGGCAGTGCGTAGAACTGACCAGGATTCATACGGCTAGGTACCACGAAATCACGAGCACCTTCGGGAGTTGAACCAATCAGAATGGGCGTCTCCACCTCGATGAAGTCCTTGGAGTCAAGGAAATTACGAATCAGAATGGTCATGCGATGGCGCAACTCCAGATTCTTACGAACGCAATTGCGACGCAAATCCAGATAGCGGTATTTCATGCGGATATCGTCACCACCATCGGTATTGTCCTCAATGGTAAACGGAGGCGTCTGACTCTCGCTGAGCACGTTCAGCTTAGCAGCCAGAATCTCGATATCGCCAGTAGGCATCTTGGCATTCTTGGATTCACGCTCGCTGACCTTTCCCGTCACCTGAATACACCACTCGCGGCCTAGTTTATTAGCCTGTTCGCAAAGTGCTGCATCCTTCGACTCGTCAAATACCAGCTGTGTGATTCCATAACGGTCACGCAGGTCGACAAACGTCATACCGCCCATCTTTCTCGTTCTCTGTACCCATCCGGCCAGCGTTACCTCGCTGCCGGCATCAGTAAGCCGAAGCTCACCACAAGTTTTAGTCCTATACATTATTTATAATATATAATTGTTTTCTTTAGCCTGCAAAATTACTAAATATTTATGAAATACGTATGTTTTAGCATCTATTGAAATATTAAAATTATTAAAAATCGAGCTATAAACGATACGACTCTGCAGAAAATGCCTTACTTTTGCACCGATTATAACCCTAAAAATAGGAATGAAGATGAAAAAAACAATACTGATGACGCTGATGCTGGTATGTGGAATGACCATGGCCATGGCCCAGAAACCGGCTCAGATTAAGTTTGATAAGACGACTCACAGCTTTGGATCTTTCTCTGAAAAGAATCCCAAAGTGACCTGTACGTTCACCTTTACCAACGTTGGCGAGCAGCCGCTCGTTGTCAACCAGGCCATCGCCTCTTGCGGATGCACAGTGCCTGAATACACCAAGAATCCTGTTCAGCCTGGTGAGCAAGGTGAAATCAAGGTGACTTACAACGGTGCAGGTAAGTTTCCTGGTCATTTCAAGAAATCTATTACGGTGCGAACCAATGGTGCTGTCGAGATGACACGCCTCTATATAGAAGGCGATATGACGGAAGCAAAATAAAGGTAAAAATGTAAAAAAGTAAAAATCAAAAAAAGCGCTGCTCGACGATGGGCAGCGCTTTTTTGTTGATCAGAACGAATAGGAGAGTCCTATACTACTCCACTCCTGAAACTGGAAATAACCCAAGTTTTCATCCCGCGTGTTGGAGTCGTCGAAACGGGGATAGAGGAACAAGTTGGCCGAAATGTATTTCGTCACCTTCAGCTCAAACTGGTTTTCCCATTCTATCAGGGCACGGTGATAAGATGTGTTGGCATAGAAACGCGTCTTCCAGGACAACTGGTCGAGGATCTGCCATTTCAAGTCGGCCGTAAACTGTGAGCCAAAGTCTTCCGACGTGTGATGGGTACCCGTAATACCATTGCGACTGGCCAAATCCAGACGATCAACATAGACGAAGTTGAAAGACAGCGGCAAGAAGTTCAAGCTACCCGTCAAGCGTTTATTGAAAGCCTCCACTTTATACAACATACCAAGACCGACGTTCAAATGGAAAGGCGACAGGAAGTCTGAATAGGTCTTTTGGTCATTTGCCTTCAAACCTCTGGCAAACTGGGTGTATGCCAGCAGCTGCATGGTATAGTACCAACGCTTATGAGCCTGCAAGCCCAACTTGCTGGTCAGACGCAACAGGTCGTTGTTGGTCTTGAACTTATGCACCGTATCAGACGAAGAGGTCTGGAAACCCAGCTTCATCTCCAACTTATTATCAAAGGTTACCTTATCCTTATCGTTGTAGTTCAGCTCCAAGGTAGCTGCGGCCACAGCGGAATAGTTGCTCTCGCCACCCTTATGCCAGTTGTCTGACACATAGTTCTGCAAGAACTGCAAATAGCCATCGCCCTTGAATTTCCAGAAGTTGGGTTTCTTGATGACAACAGCCACAGGAACGGGAGCTGCCTCCTCAGGCACTGGCTCGGCCATCTCCACGAGGGCAACCTTCTGAGTCAGTTCGGTATTCACGTCATCACGCAGTTTTCCGACCTTCTTCAGCTGAGTCTCGTTATTCTTCACTAGGTCAGGACGGCGCATATAAAGGTCTAACAGGGCTTCATCCACAGCATCAGTCACCTCGTCGCCCGACGAAGGAACGAGCGAGAACTGCTTGCCTACCCCTGAGTGATAAAACGTAGTAGGCACAAACAAACGGAAATACCGTCCGTCGTCTGCCTCTGTACGCAACTTCATATTCACTTGCTGCAACGAGTCAAGTTTCCGATGAAGCACGGCCAGCGAATCGATATAGTCCTTGACCACCTGAGCAGTATCAGGTTTGGCGACCTCGACCTGCTCAACTTGCTTATTCTGCTTACGTCGCTGGGCCGATGCATCAGCAGATGACAAAACGGCCAGCATCAAAAGGAAAATATACTTATATCTCATATCTGGTTGCAAAGATACAAAAAAGTTAAGAGTTTAGAGTTAAGAGATAAGAATTATTTTGGTGTTCAGAGTTTTTTTTTGTAATTTTGCACCTTGTAATTTTAATAATAGGTAAAAAATGAACAAAGATACTATTATCGGTTTCGTTCTCATAGCCGTCGTACTGATCGGTTTTAGCTGGTACAACCAGCCCTCGGCAGAAGAGATTGAAACAGCTCGCAAGCAGGATTCGATTGCAACAGTCATGAAGGAAAAGGCTGCCAAGGAACAAAAGGTAGCTGAACAGGTGAAGCAGACAGCAGTTGACTCTGTTGCCCTCAATGACACGACTTCGCTCTTCCATCAGGCTTTGAACGGCACTTCGCAGAAAGTAGTGCTCAAAAACTCCAAACTGGAGCTGACACTCGACACCAAAGGTGGTATTATTAAGAAGGCTGTCATCAAGGACTTCAAGAGTATTGACGGAAAGCAGGATGTCACCTTGTTTGACGAGCAAGACCAGAACATGAACTTTATGCTAGCTGGCAAACAGGACAATATCGTCACCGCCAACATGTTCTTTACCCCTTCCGAGCAGACTGACTCGACTGTCACCATGACGGCCACTGCAGCTGATGGCGCAGCAATCTGCCTGAAATACCGACTCGGTCAGGACTATCTGCTCCATATGGCCTTACAGACCAAGGGACTTGCCAAGTTCTTTGCCCCTTCGTACAAGGAGATGGAGATTGAGTGGAACGACCATTGCCGCCAACAGGAGAAGGGATTCTCGTTCGAGAGCCGCTACACCTCTTTATATTATAAGGAGGCCAAAGGTGGCAGTACTGATAAGCTGAGCGAGACCTCAGACAAGACAGAAACCGTAGAAGAACAACTCGACTGGGTAGCTTTCCGCAACCAATTCTTCAGCGTTGCCCTGATTTCAAAAGACAATTTCGCCAGCAACAGCAGTTTGACCAGCATTCAGGACGAAAAGGGAAGCGGTTATCTGAAACAGTTTGATGCCAAGCTGAAGACTGCCTTCGACCCCACAGGCGCCAAAGCCTCTGAGTTCGAGATGTATATCGGCCCGAATGATTTCCGACTGATACAGGCTGTCGAGGAGCAGAGCGAGTTTGGCAAAGACCTCGACCTCGAGCAACTCGTAGACCTCGGTTGGTGGTTGCTGCGCTGGATTAACCGCTGGTTCACCCTCTACGTGTTCGACTGGCTGACTGGCTTTGGCTTCAACATGGGTATTGTACTGATTCTGATTACCATTCTACTGAAGCTCATCACCTTCCCAATGGTAAAGAAGAGCTACATGTCATCAGCTAAGATGCGTGTGCTGAAACCCAAGTTCGAAGAGGCCACCAAGCAGTATGACAAGCCCGAAGACCAAATGAAGAAGCAGCAGGAAATGATGTCGCTTTACTCCAAATATGGTGTTTCGCCCCTTTCCGGCTGTCTGCCCATGCTCATCCAGATGCCTATCTGGCTGGCCATGTTCTTCTTCGTGCCTAACGCCATCCAACTGCGTGGACAGTCGTTCCTCTGGATGAGCGACCTGTCGACCTACGATCCTATTATAGAATGGGGCAAGAACATCTGGGGAATTGGCGACCACCTGTCGCTGACCTGTATCCTGTTCTGTGCTGCCCAGCTGATTTACACTTGGATTTCGATGCGCCAGCAGAAAGACCAGATGATTGGTGCACAAGCCGAACAGATGAAGATGATGCAATGGATGATGTACATTATGCCACTCATGTTCTTCTTCATCTTCAACGACTATAGCTCTGGCTTGAACTTCTACTACTTCATCTCGTTGTTTATGTCGGCTGCCATCATGTGGACGCTGCGCAAGACAACCAACGATGCCAAGTTGCTGGCTATCTTGGAAGCCAACTACCAAGCCAACAAGAACAATCCCAAGAAACAGAGTGGTCTGGCTGCACGCTTAGAGGCTCTTCAGAAGCAGGCTGACGAAATGCAAAAACAAAAAAGAAAATGAAGATTGGTTTTGATAACGACAAGTATCTGAAGATACAGTCTGAGCATATCCGCGAAAGAATTGCAAAGTTCGACGGTAAGCTCTATTTGGAGTTAGGAGGAAAACTTTTTGACGACCACCACGCCAGTCGCGTGCTGCCAGGCTTCAAGCCTGACTCGAAACTGCGCATGTTTGCCCAGTTGCGCGACCAGCTGGAGATTGTTATCGTGGTGAGTGCCGAGGATATTGAGAAGAACAAGGTTCGTTCTGACTTGGGCATTACCTATGATGAAGACGTGCTGAGATTGCGCGACGAATTCATGAGCCGCGACTTCATGGTGGGCTCTGTAGTCATTACCCACTATGATGGACAGCGCGCTGCCGACCAGTTCCGTCACCGTCTGGAACGCATGGGCATCAAGTCGTATGTTCACTATCTGATTGACGGATATCCCCATAACGTAGAACTGATTGCCTCTGAAGAGGGTTTCGGAAAGAACGACTATGTAGAGACCTCACGCGAGCTGGTCATCGTGACTGCTCCTGGTCCTGGTAGCGGCAAGATGGCTGTCTGTCTCTCACAGCTCTATAACGAGAACAAACGAGGTATCCGTGCCGGCTATGCCAAGTTTGAGACTTTCCCCGTTTGGAGCCTGCCGCTGAAGCACCCCGTCAATATTGCCTACGAGGCTGCTACAGCTGACTTGAACGATGTCAACATGATTGACCCGTTCCATTTGGAGGCTTATGACAAAATTGCTGTCAACTACAATCGAGACATCGAGATTTTCCCCGTGCTGAATGCCTTGTTCGAAGGTATCTATGGCGAGAATCCCTACAAGTCGCCTACGGACATGGGCGTCAACATGGTCGGGTTCTGTATTTCAGACGACGAGGTTTGTTGCAATGCATCGCGCGAGGAGATTATCCGACGCTATTACGATGCCACCAACAAGTTAGCTGATGGTAACGACAGCGAGAACGAGATCAACAAGATTCTGATGCTGTTCAATCAGGCCAAGATTACGACTGCTTATCGCCGTGTCACAGTAGCTGCAGCTGCCAAGCAGGAGCTGAGCGGACACACGGCTGCTGCCATCGAACTGGCCGACGGAACCATCATCACCGCGAAGTCGTCTCCCCTACTCGGCTGTTCGGCAGCCCTGCTGCTCAACGCCACCAAGCATCTGGCAGGCATTGACCATGAGGCCAAGCTGATTCCCCAGAGTATGATTGAACCTATTCAGAAGACCAAGATAGAATATCTGGGAGGCAAGAACCCTCGCCTGCATACAGATGAAGTACTGGTTGCGCTGAGCGTGCTTTCTGAGAATGACGACCTTTGCCGTCGTGCGCTCGAACAGCTACCACAGCTGCGCGACTGTCAGGTGCACTCTACGGTGATGCTCTCCGAGGTAGATCGTAAAATCTTCAAGAAACTTGGCTGTGGAGTAACCTGCGACCCCGTTCGCAAAAAATAACTGAAACATGAAAAGACTATTAACGATGGTGGCTGTGGCCTTGATGGCTATAGGCATCACAAATGCACAAGACGACGTGAACATCGGAAAGAGTAACATCAAACTGAAGAGTCGTATGATGACGCCTGAGGCTTTGTGGGCCATGGGGCGCATCGGTACTGTAGAGGCCTCGCCAGACGGTCGGCAGATTGTCTATCAGGTAGGCTACTACTCGGTAAAACAGAATAAAAGCCATCAGGTCATCTACATCATGGATTCCGACGGCAAGAATAACAAGAAACTGACTGTCAGTAGCAAGAGCGAGACTGATCCGACATGGCTCGACGCCCAGACCATTGCCTATCTGAGCGGTGGCGAAGTGTGGACCATGCGTCCTGACGGCTCGGAGCGCAAGCAGCTCAGCCAGACCAAGGGAAAGGTGGAAGGCTTTAAGTTCTCCCCCGACCGCCAGAAGGTGATTATCCTGCAGTCGATGCCCTTCCACGAGGTGATCAAAAAGAATCCTGACGACCTACCCAAAGCAACGGGCCGACGCGTGACCGACCTGATGTATCGCCACTGGGACCACTATGTAGAAAGCATCCAGCACCCCTTCATCTGTTCAGTAAACAGCGATGGTATTGCTACAGACGCAATAGACATCTTGGAGGGCGAGCCTTACGAATGCCCGATGGAGCCCTTTGGAGGTATCGAACAGTTGGCATGGAGCCCTGATTCGAAGACCATTGCCTATACCTGTCGTAAGAAGAAGGGGATTGACTATGCCACATCTACCGATTCTGACATCTATCTATATAATATAGGTACGCGCGCGACGAAGAATCTCTGCAAGCCCGAGGGCTACGTTGCTCCAAAGAGCGACGCTTCACACACGAAGGCTGATCAGGCTGTCAACAAAAATACCGTCAGAGAGAATCCCGGTTACGACCAGAATCCGCAGTTCTCGCCCGATGGACAATATATCGCCTGGCAGTCAATGGCTCGCGATGGCTATGAAGCAGACCTGAATCGTCTGTGTATCTATCACTTAGCTACTGGTACTAAGCGCTATCTTAATTGGAAGAGCGATGTGGAAGCTTTCTGTTGGGCACCACAAGGAGTGAAAAGTGAAAAGAGAAAAGTGAAAAGTACTGACCCACAGTTCTATTTCCTGAGCGTTTGGCATGGTTGTAACAACATGTACGTGGCAAGCCAGAAGGGCGAAATTACGCAATTGACTGAGACATGGGATGACTGGACCAGTCTGCAGATGGCCAATAACGGTCAGCAAATTCTGGCTACCCGACAAAGCCTCAGCACACCTACTGACATCTATATGGTGACACCTCCTTTCAAGAAGCAGGGAACACAAATCAAGCAGATATCTTTTGAAAACAAGCATATCCTCGACCAACTGACCTTTGGTAAGATGCAGCAGTACTGGGTTCCCACTACCGACGGCAAAAAGGAACTGGTTTGGGTGATGTTGCCTGCCAACTATGAGGAAGGCAAGAAATACCCCACCCTGCTGTTCTGCGAGGGTGGCCCACAATCGCCTGTCTCTCAGTTCTGGAGCTATCGTTGGAACTTCCAGATGATGGCTGCCAACGGCTATGTTGTCGTAGCACCGAACCGTCATGGATTGCCAGGTTTCGGACAGGAATGGAAGGAGCAGATCTCTGGCGACTGGACTGGCCAGTGCATGGACGACTATCTGTCGGCTATCGACTTTGCTGCCGACTCTCTGCCTTTTGTAGACAAGAACCGCCTGGGGGCTGTAGGTGCAAGCTTCGGAGGATTCAGCGTCTACTATCTCGCTGGTCACCACGACAAGCGTTTCAAGGCATTCATCTCACACGACGGTGCTTTTAATCTGGAGTCGATGTACACTGATACTGAAGAGGTATTCTTCTCTAACTGGGAATACGACGATGCCTATTGGAACAAGAACCGTACTGCACGTGCTGCCAAGACTTACGAGAATTCTCCGCATCGGTTTGTCGACAAGTGGGACACGCCCATCCTTTGTATTCACGGAGAGAAGGACTACCGCATCGTCTACAACCAAGGCATGGGTGCTTTCAATGCTGCCCGTCTGCGTGGCATTCCCGCTGAGTTCCTCATCTTCCCTGATGAGAACCACTGGGTGCTGAAACCCCAAAACGGTATTCTGTGGCAGCGGACTTTCTTTGACTGGCTCGACCGCTGGCTGAAGAAATAATTCGTCATAACGAAATAACGAAATATCAAAAAAATGACTGAACAAATTCAAAAAACTCTGAGAGATTCGGCGGCTATGCGCTGGACAGCCCTGCTGTTGCTGGCACTCGCCATGTTCTGTTCATACATCTTCATGGACATTCTCTCACCCATCAAGGACCTCATGCAGGAGACCCGCGGATGGGACTCAACCGCCTTCGGTACCATGCAGGGTTCGGAGGTTTTCCTCAACGTATTCGTATTCTTCCTGATTTTTGCGGGTATTATCCTCGACAAGATGGGCGTTCGCTTCACAGCCGTCCTCTCGGCAGCCGTTATGCTGGTAGGTGCCTGTGTCAAGTGGTATGCCGTCAGCGATGCCTTCACGGGTAGCGGACTGGAGGTCTGGTTCACACAGAACCTCAATTACATCCCCATCTTCGATGAGCTCGGCGTGTCACCTTTCTATGAGGGTATGCCTGCCTCAGCCAAATTTGCTGCCTGCGGCTTTATGATTTTCGGTTGTGGCTGTGAGATGGCAGGTATCACCGTTTCGAGAGGTATCGTGAAGTGGTTCAAAGGTCGCGAAATGGCGCTGGCAATGGGTTCTGAGATGGCATTGGCCCGTCTGGGTGTTGCCACCTGTATGATTTTCTCGCCTTTCTTTGCCCGTCTGGGTGGTGAGGTGAGTGTCAGCCGTTCGGTAGCCTTTGGTGTCGTGCTGATGTGTATCGCCCTTATCATGACGATTGTCTATTTCTTCATGGACCAGAAGCTGGATGCCCAGACAGGAGAGGCAGAAGAGAAGGACGATCCCTTCAAGATTTCAGATATTGGCAAAATTCTGAGCGACAGCGGTTTCTGGATTGTAGCCTTGCTGTGCGTGCTCTACTATTCAGCCATCTTCCCCTTCCAGAAGTATGCCGTTAATATGCTGCAATGCAACCTGACGCTGACGGCTCCCGATGCCGACTCGTTCTGGGCAAGTCCCTCGGTTACCATCGTGCAGTATGTCATCATGTTGCTGGTTGCCGCTACAGGCTTTGCTTCTAACTTCCAGAAGAAGAGCTCGCTGAGGGTATCGCTCCTGGGTATCTCCATCATCGCCCTCATCACCTATTGCTACATGGGTTATATGCGCCAGTCAGCAGAGTCTATCTTCGCCGTATTCCCCTTGCTGGCCGTGCTGATTACCCCGATTCTGGGTAGTTACCTCGACCACCACGGCAAGGCTGCTACCATGTTGGTATTGGGTTCGCTGCTGCTCATCGGCTGTCACCTGACCTTTGCCTTCGTGCTGCCCATCTTCAAGGGTAATGCCGTAGGTGGCATCATCATAGCCTACGCCACTATTCTGGTGCTGGGAGCCTCGTTCTCACTGGTACCTGCCTCTCTGTGGCCTTCTGTGCCCAAACTTGTTGATGCCAAGGTCATCGGCTCTGCCTATGCGCTGATCTTCTGGATTCAGAACATTGGTCTGTGGCTGTTCCCCTTGTTGATTGGTAAAGTGCTCGATGCCACCAATTCTGGTGTCACCGACCCCACACAGTTCGACTACACCGCACCACTGGTGATGCTGGCTTCGCTGGGTGTAGCTGCCCTGTTGCTCGGCCTGCTGCTGAAGGTGGTGGACCGCAAGAAGGGTATCGGACTGGAAGAGCCCAATATCAAGGCATAGCCCAATATACTCCCACAAATGATGAGCCGTTATCTCACTTCGCATGAGGTAACGGCTCATCATTATTATTTCCGGTGAAGATGGATCACAACAGGTCCGAGGATACCTGAGGGTAGTAGTGGAGTATCCTTCTCGTAGAATTTGAAGGAAATGACAGCCTTTCGATTCTTTGATGGGCGAGGCAATCCTCGACTAAGCCACTCGGGAACGTTCTTCATGAAACGGCCAATTGCCGGACTTCCGGGGGCGTAAGTGTAGCGTTTCAGCTCTGTCCACTCCACATCGTCCTCTTCTTGTTCATCACCAATCATACGGTTCACCCAAAGGTTGGTGACATCAATCTCCAGCGTGTTATCCCCTTTGCGAAGAACATCGGTGATATCGGCTTTAAAAGGTGCATGCCACAGATTGGCAACGCGCTTCCCGTTGACTGTCACCACAGCCAGATTCTTAACCTCGCCCAAGTCGAGGACATAGCGCGTTGAGCGGTCTATCTTCTTTAAACGGAATGTTGTGGTGTACCGGGCTGTGCCAGAGAAATACTTAATATCGGGATTGGAAGATTCGTGCCATGAGAAGAGCGTATCGCTATCTATCGTACCGCAATCAGGGAACGATACAGTCCACTGCCCATCCACAGGGAGGGTCTTAGCGATGTCTGGCTGTTGTAATTGTAAGCCTTGCCCTTTGTAGAGTATTGGTTTTCTGAAGACAAGGAACAAAGACTGATGGGTATCGAAGTGCAAGGCGACCTTTATATATCCCTCTTCTGAGAGCCAAGCCTGCGCCTCGCTGATGCTACCTGTTTCAGGATTCCATATCTCAGGGATTCGATCCCGCCCCGAGTTGAATGAGAGAGTAGATGTGAAAGTGGTATCCCGAATATTGGCTATGAAATAAATGTCGGCATCGCCATCCTTGCGGTGTATCCATTGCAGGCTTTTGGCATCGACAGTAAGCGAAGGATTCTTACTCTGGAAATTATCAACGTATTCACCCCTTTGCAGCAACGCCTGACAATGGGATATGTAAGCGAATAGCGCCGTTGCGCCGTTCTTCCACCACGTCTGACCTGGTGTCCACCACGTGCCCCACTGACCGAAGGTCATACCTGGTTTGGCATTGGGCCATGGGTTCTGGGCTGCTGCATGGAGCATCATACGATTGACACCCAAGCAGTAACCACGATCGGCAGTCAGTTTCAGCGCCGCAGGATCATCCTTCCAAGCATGTAGCGGCCAACAGGTAAAGCCCTCGGCATAGACCTGCTGACGGCCTGAACTGCGAGCAGCATTGACTACACGCGGCACATCCTTCCATCCCCAGTTGTCGGGTTTGGCCCAGAACTCGGCACAGATGGTAGCGTTGGGAGCTATCTGACGGACAATCTTGTTGGTGTTGATAGGATTGAACGGCTTCGAAGAACCTGTTCCGTAAGGCTGCACCATCAGTTGCAGTCCATGCTGGCTGGCCAATTGGCTCATATAGCCATAGTAGTTTTCAGCAAAGAGGTCGGTGACGGTCTCTTGCCAGTCGCGCTTCATCTTCTTCGTGTTCTCTTGGCTGTTGATGATCACTCCCGTCAGAGCTGGCAGCCAGGGCAGGATGTCGTAGCCCCGTCGCTTCTGAAATTCCTCGGGCATCTGCTTGGTCCACTCCTGGCCGCCAGCCTCATAACTGTCAATCTCTAAGCGTTGGAAAGTCCGTCCTGTCTCGTTGCCCGCCAAGGTGATAATCTGTGCAGGATAGGTATCCCAGAAATGCTTAACGGCCTCGCGGCTCATCTTGTCGCACTCCAGACCCACACCACCTGCAGGGGCTGTGGAATAGTTGGTTTTGCCGTTGGTTGTATGACCAAAGCGGTAGAAACACCCTCTTTTAGAGCCTTTCTGTTTTAGCGGAAAGTCGGAAGGTTTATACACGCGAATGTCTTCCAATCTAACGATGCTGTCATCGGGCACAAACACCACAGCGATGTCTTCATAGTAGTTCCATTGGGAATTTATTTCCGGGCGTTTTGGAAGTTCTGCTTTGTTTCCTTTCACCCACACTAACTTCTGCATGGAATATTCCGGTGTCACCGTGGGATAAGCACTCGACGACCAACCTGGACAGTTGTGCGTGCCAAATGTCAGTCCCAGGCGGGCACATTCGCTGATGGCGTGCTGCATCAGCCTGCGCCAGTTGTCAGTACCAATGGCATTGGTGGTGTCGCGAGCCATCACCTGCATGGGGCCGCCCACCAGAAATTGTTGAACGCCACCAATGCCCGCTGCCTTGTATGCTTCCAAGTCAGCGGTGACACCCTCCTTTGATACCAGCCCGTCCATCCATTGCCAAATCATAATGGGCTTTGTTTCATCTGAAGGTCTCTTAAAGGCCTCCTCCATGCTTACCTGAGCATGCACAGGCATTATAGTAAAAAGGAGCAGAAAGAACGATGTAAGAAAATATCTCATAACCGAATATCATGTTGTTATTGTTTTGTCTAAAAACGTAGTCGAACAACTAATGGAAGATGGTCGCTGAATCCCCGCTGATAGCGATAACCAATATAAGTACGGAAGGGTTTGACTCCTCCGTTTTTTTTATCTTCCTCAAGAAGGAAGGGGGCGTCGTTGATGTAGGCTTGTGCGACAGAATCGCACAGCACACTACTCACCAACACGTGGTCGATGCTTTGCCATTGGCCCTCATAACGGTAGGTGCCACGCGCGCCATGACTCCCCGTAGCCTCTCGAGTGACGTTGTGGAGGCCGTTGGCTTCCAGGAACTGAAGAGCAGGGCTGTCGGCATAGTCATTGAAATCGCCAACCACCATGACCTTTGCGCCAGCAGACAGTTGACAAATCGTCTGCATCAATCGGTCGGCCACCTGCTGACGATTAGGGCGTGTCACCTTCTCACCACCAAAGCGGCTGGGCGAGTGAACTACGAATACATGCAGCGTATCGCCACCAATGGTTTCCCCTTGAACATACAGAATGTCACGTGTGGGGCGCATATCCTTCAAAGGTTCCACCTGCAGATAGTCATAGCAGACGGGGCGGAAAGACAATGGCTGATAGAGCAGCGCCACATCGATGCCTCGAAGATCAGGCGACTCGGTCATCAGATAGTCATAACCGGCATTGCGCAAAAGCGAACGACGGGTCAAATCGAACAGCACACTATCATTCTCCACCTCGACAAGTGCCACCAAATCTGGAACACCCTCCTGCTGGCACGAGAGAATTTCCTGTCCGATATGGTTTAGTTTTCGCCAATATCGGGCTGGTGTCCATTTACGCACAGAAGCAGGCATCCATTCTGTATCCTGTTTGAGGGAATCGTGATGACAATCAAAGAGATTCTCGCAATTCAGCTCTACCAGCGTCAGGAAACCTGATAATAAAAGACCTAGGAACATTTGCGCTTGATTTTCCATCCGATGGAAGCAACAAAGATGCTCATCAATGGCGAAAGGTAATTAAAGAAACAGTATGGCAGATAGGTCAAGGTGGCTACACCCAAAACGGTGCTCTGCGTGAGTCCGCAGGTGTTCCAAGGCACCAGCACAGAAGTGACGGTAGCACCATCCTCACAAGAACGACTAAGCAGTTGCGGCTCATAGCCCCGCTGGCGATAGCTATCCTTGAACATCGAACTGGTGAGCATGATGGACAGATACTGGTCGGCTGTCGCAATATTACAGAAACAGGCCGTACCAACGGTCGAAGCTACAAGGGATGCCGTACCACGAACAAAGAGCAGAATGAGACGCATCAGGTCCTGCAGTTGTCCCGTAGCCGTCAACGCACCACCAAAAGTCTGGGCACAGATGATGAGCCAGATAGTGGGCATCATGCCCGACATACCGCTGGTATGTACCAGTTCGTTGAGCACCGCATTACCTGTTTCAATATCTGTACTGCCATAGCAAACGCGCATCATTCCCTTGTACGACACCAGGAGTCCCTGATCACTCTCACCGGAAATATGGTGAACGAGCTGCGGCTGCACCAATAGAGCAACGATCACCGCCAAAAGGATGGCCATGAAAAGCACCACCATTGACGGCCATCGACGAGCTATCATAACGCCCGTGAGCACGGGAACAAGCAGCAGCCAGGGCGATATGACGAAGGTGTGTTGTAGCCCCTCCATAAATTCCTGTACATTGCCATGCCCCGATACGTTCATCGTAAATCCGGCAATCAGAAAGATGGTGAGCGAGATGCAGAACGTAGGCACCGTCGTGAACAACATATAGCGGATATGCGTGAACAGCGGGGTACCGGAAACGCTGGAAGCCAGCACAGTAGTATCGGAGAGCGGTGACAGCTTATCGCCAAAATAGGCTCCCGTAATGATAGAGCCAGCTATCCAACCATCATCGAAACCATGCGCCTTACCAATACCCATCAGCGCCAGACCGATGGTGGCAACGGTAGTCCACGAAGAACCTATCATCAGACTGACCAAGGCACAGAGCACGCTGCTACTTACCAGAAACACTTCGGGCTGGATAATCTGCATGCCATAATAGATCATGGTGGGCACAATGCCTGCCACCATCCACGTGCCACCGATAGCACCTATCAACAATAGAATAATGATAGCGGGCGTACAGCTCGCTATCTTATCGGAAACCTCACGTTCCAGATTCTCCCATTCCAATCGCTTCGAGAAGTGACCTATCAGCACACTCACCGCTGAGGCCACCATGAGCGACACCTGCGAGGCACCATCAAGCGTTGCATTGCCAAAAACGGCAATGCAACACGTGATCAGTACTATCAGTACAAGAAATGGGATAAAACTCATTTAGCAGACTTTTTCGAGTCGCTTCATCATGGCAAACATGA
>Ga0129306_1002625_pt1 | contig 15329 bp, 15 predicted proteins | sample P827metagenome_FD_94438 | JGI IMG/M metagenome (GOLD analysis project Ga0129306, IMG submission 94438) | Capybara group fecal microbial communities from Wisconsin, USA - P827 metagenome | ecosystem: Host-associated > Mammals > Digestive system > Large intestine > Fecal | place: USA: Wisconsin...
AGGATAAATTGCGGTGGCGGGATGTTGCCATGTTGCGCGGCCAGTTGCTATAATATGCGCATTATGGACAAACTCGGCTTTTACTGACAGAGATGAGGATCCTCACGGTTCTCGTTCTGCTGCTGCTTGCATTTGACGCATCGGCCCTCGATGTGTCTAATCGCTATCGCAGTCCGAGAAACGGCGAGCGCAAGGTCCGCGCCTCCACCGAGCTCATCGTCCTGCATACGACGGAGGCCCCCGCGAAGAGCTCGCTAAACAAGCTGTGCGAGCGCGGGGAGGCGCACTACTGCGTGACGGAGGAGGGAACGGTGTACCGCATAGTCGACCGCGACCGCGAGGCGTTCCACGCCGGGCGCTCGATGTGGAACGGAAAAGAGGACGTCGACAAGTTCTCCATCGGCATAGAGTGCGTTGGATACCACGACAAGGCGATGGGCATAGTCCAGATACGCGCGATACGCGACCTCGTCAAGGAGCTTCAGCGTATGTACAAGATCCCAGACGAGCGCGTGGTGTGCCACAGCCACGTCGCGTACGGCGCGCCGAACAAGTGGCAGAAGAAGAACCACCGGGGGCGGAAGCGGTGCGGCATGCTCTTCGCGATGCCGACGGTCCGCGCGCAGCTCGGGCTCTCTCGCCGCCCGGCGGTGGATGCCGATGTCCGCGCGCGCCGGCTTGTCGTCGGCGACGACTATCTCAAGAACGTGCTCTACGGGAAAATCGACACGATGAAGGGCAAGTACGGACCGGAAGTCGCCAAGACGGAGTCTAAGAGCGCTTCCGGCGGGTTCTTCTCGTGGCTCAGGGGCGGGAAGGCCCCGGAACCGGAGCCGCCTCCTCCAAAGGCGGTCATTAAGGCGAAGCCGGAGCCGAAGGGCGCTGCCCAGACGCCGAAGCCGCAGCCCGCGAAGACCTCTCCGCCGAAGTCGATCTCCGAGCTCAGGGCGCGCGGATACGTCCAGAAGGGCACCGTAACGCGCGGCGTCACTGCGAGCAAGATAGCCGGCTCGAAGTGGAATTCCTCCGACACGTACTACACGATAAGAGACAAGGTGATCCCCGGCAGCTCCATCGATCCCGCCCGCATCGAAAAGGGAATGTGCGTGTGGATGAGGAAGTGACGCCCGAATTTATGATATAATATACCCTCAATGGCAAAGATTAAGCTCACGAAGACGGAACTGAAGGCGCAGTCGGACGCCTTGAAGCGGTTTCAGCGCTTTCTCCCGATGCTGCAGCTGAAGAAGCAGCAGCTTCAGGGGGAGATCGCCGGCATCACCGCCAAGGCCGAGGAGTCCCGCGCCAAGGAGCGCGCCGTCCGCGAGAGCCTCGATTCATGGGTGGGGCTTTTCGCGACGGATGAGAGCCTTCTGTCCGGTCTTGTATCCGTAAAGTCCGTCAAGACGGGCACGACGAACATCGCAGGCGTCGCAATCCCGACGTTCGAGTCCATCGACACCGAGGTCAGGGAGATCGACGCCTGGTCGACGCCCGCCTGGGTCGACGACGCCGTAGAGGCGACGACGAAGATTCTTTCCCTCCAGTGCGAGCGCGCGGTCTACGAAGAGCAGCGCCGTCTCGTCGCGGAGGAGCTAAAGCAGACCTCCCAGCGCGTGAACCTTTTCGAGAAGGTGAAGATTCCGCAGTGCAAGGAGGCGATTCGCGTCATCAAGATCGCTCTCGGCGACGAGCAGACCGCGGCGGTGACGCGCGGCAAGATCGCTAAGTCGCGCGTTCCCGAAAGCGAGGTGGCGGCATGATAGTGAAGATGCTTCACCTCGACCTCGTGTGCCTCGCCGCTGAGAAGACGGCGACGCTCGAGAAGCTGCGCGACCTCGGCGCTGTGCATCTTGATCTCGCGTCCGCGCAGGGCGCGTCCGTCGCAGCCGCGAAAGGCGAGGCCGCGGACGCAGAGCAGGCCGTCCGCCTCATCCTCAAGGCGCGCGGAAAGTCGACGGATTTCGACATCCACGAGCGCACGGTCTCCGAAGTGCTTTCGATCGCCGCGGACCGCGAGACTCTGAAGACGGCGCGGGAGGAGCTCGAGCGCGAGATCCGCGTGTACGAGCCGTACGGCGACTTCGATCCTGAACTCGCCGAGAAGCTTCTCAAGGAGGTCGACGGTCTTCGCGACGTTGCGGAGCTCCCGGAGAAGCTCCCCGCAATGCGCCTCTCCAAGATGCGCGAGAAGTTCGACCGCATCGAAAACAGGATCCGCATCGACGAAGACAAGCTCGCCGGATGCGACGAGAAGGCGATTCTGAGGAAGTTCCCCGCTCTCGCGGACAGGATCGCGTTCGAGGAGGCGAAGGAGCTCGTCGGCGAATCGGGGGAGCTTGCGTATGTCTCGGGATGGATTCCAGAGCCTGCGCGCGGCACATTTGCCGCGGCAGCCCACGAGAAGGGCTGGGGCACGCTTCTGCGCGAGCCGGCCGACGGCGAAGTGCCGCCGACGCTCGTCGAGCCGCCGAAGGTGTTCCGTCCGATGAAGGCGCTGTTCCAGGGGCTCGGCATCGCGCCTGCGTATACCGAGGCGGACGTGTCGGTTCCGTTCATGTGCTATTTCTCGCTCTTCTTCGCGATGCTCGTCGGCGACGGAGCGTACGGCGCGATATTCCTCATCGGCACGCTCGCGATGAGGAAGAAGCTTCCGAAGAGCTGGTTCATCCTGCTGACGGTCTTCTCGTCCGCGACAGTCCTCTGGGGGCTTCTCTCCAACACCTGGTTCGGCGCGGGGATTCCGTGGTGCGCCGACTGGCCGACGGTGAAGTGGCTGGCAGATCCGAGCTATCACAACATGATGCTCCTCTGCTTCACGATCGGGGTGTCGCACCTGATGCTTGCGCGAATCTGGAACGGCATCTGCCGTGCGCCGGACTCGACGTGCATAGCGGAGTTCGGCTGGGCGGGGATACTGCTCTTCATGTATCTCGTCACGAACTCGATCGTCGGCATATTCCCGGGGATCCCGCAGTGGGGCTTCTGGGTGCTCGGCATCTCCGTCGTCGCGGTGTTCGGCTTCTCCGTGAAGCCGTCCGAGCTCAAGACGCGCGGCGCGGAGCTGGGGATGCTTCCGCTCAACATCATGAGCGCGCTCGGCGACATAATCAGCTACGTGCGACTCTTCGCCGTCGGCCTCGCGTCCGTCAAGGTCGCGGAGAACTTCAACTCGATGGCGACCGGGCTCGTCTCGTCCGACCACGCGCTTTGGCTGAACGCGCTCATGTGCGTCGCGATGGTGGCGATACTAGTCGTCGGGCACGCTCTCAACCTCGCGATGGCGGGGCTCTCGATCCTGGTGCACGCGGTGCGCCTCAACACGCTTGAATTTTCAAACCACAAGGGCGTTTCCTGGTCGGGATATGCCTTCAATCCGTTCAAAAAACACTAAGGAGCAAACAATGAGTGATGCAGCAATGATTGTCGCAGGCGCGATCGCCTGTCTGGGACTCGCGGGCGCGGGAAGCGCGTTCGGCACGGGATTCGCGGCCTCCGCGGCCGTCGGGGCGTGGAAGAAGTGCTACGCCGCGAACAAGCCGGCGCCGTTCCTGCTCCTTTCGTTCGTCGGCGCGCCCATCACGCAGACGCTGTACGGAATGATCCTCATGTTCATCATGCTCGGCAAGGTCGGCAAGGTCGCCGCGGGCGCGGGAGTTCCGTGCCTCGTCGCCGGCATCTTCGCCGGACTCGCCATTGGCCTCTCGGCTCTCTTCCAGGGACGCGCCGGAGCGGCTGCGTGCGACGCCCAGGCCGAGACGAACCAGGGCTTCACCAACTACCTCGCCGCGCTCGGCATCGTCGAGACTGTCGCCATCTTCGCGATGGTGTTCGCGCTTATCGCGCTCGGAAGCATCAACTAAGATGCGCATCAACCCTAAATGGGGGTGGTTCGCGGCGTTCACGGCGGTCTTCGCCGTGTGCGCCGCTGTCGTTTTCTGGGGGACATGGAGCACCGGCATGGCGCCGGTCATGCCCGACTGCCCGACATCGTACTCCACATACTGGTTCCGCGACTTCCTGCGCGGCTGGCTCGAGAACGGAAAGTTCGCCCCTGCCGAGGCGATAAACTGGATTGGCAGTCCGTACATCTGGACCGAGTTCCAGTATGCGTTCGCCGCCTACATGTCCGCGCTCGGGATGGTGTATTTCCTTCGCGGAAGGGGTCTTCCCCGCGTCGCGGCTTACGGCGCGGGGCTTCTTTTGGCGTTCTCCGGCTACTGGTTCACGCTATTCTCCGCAGGGCACCTCGGATGGTTCCAGTGGATGACATACGGAGTCTTCGTCTTTGGACTAATTGACCGTGCGCTCGAGAAGGGCAAGCCGCGCCACTGGCTTCTCCTCGGCGCATGTCTTGCGTGGGGATCAATGAGGCAGGCCGACCTCTGGCTGCTTTTCTCGGCTTTTTCGGCGGTTTACTTCGTTTTTCGGCTGGTTGTTTGCCTGCGTGACATTCGACATTCAACGACCGACAACCGGGGACAGTCCCCGGAAAACGGGGGACAGACCCCGAAAAACGGGGGACTGTCCCCAAAAATAGGGGGACTGTCCCCATGGGGCCGGTGGCTGAAAGGCTCGGCCCTTGCGCTTGTGGCGCTTCTCGCGATTGGCGGCGCGAGCTTCAGAAGCGCGTTCGTGAACGATCTTGCCGGACGCGACAAGCAGATCGAGGAGGGACAGACCCTCGGCGCGAATGGTGCGAAGGACGACGCCGAGAAGCGCTGGATATTCACGACCAACTGGTCTATGCCGCCTGAGGCGACGAAGGAGTTCTGGCACGCCGGCGTCGAAGGCGACACGAGCTGTCCGTATACGCTTGCGATCGGGCAGAAGCGCGGCAATGGAATTCGTCAGTATGTCGGACGTCTTGGCCGTCCGCTCGGCGCGACGCAGGGCAACTACCGCCAGCACTCGCTCTATGTCGGCATTGCCACTTGCATTCTCGCCTTTGCCTGCGTCTTTTGGGCGATCTTTAAACGGTTTAAAGCGCCTGCCGCCAGTACAGTCTTTTTCTTTGCCATTTCCGCAGTTGTCTTCTGGCTTTTCTCGATGGGGCGTTACTGCGAGCTGGTCTACCGACTCGTCTACGCGTTGCCGTTCGGTGACTACCTTCGTGCCCCGGTAAAGTGGCATCATCTCACAGAGTTCTGCGTTTGCGTCTTGGCCGGGTATGGGATATGGGGCTGGATGCAGGTGGAAGGCAAATGGGCAAGCGTTCGTGTCAAGACTATCGGAGCGGCAGTCGTCGTCCTTCTCGGTGTCATCGAACTTGTAGGCAACGACCGCCTCTACTGCGCGCCGCATCGCGTCGACGCGGACATGCAGTTCGTCGACGGGCGCATCACGCAGGATCCGCGAGGCGTCGCGCAGCTCAACCAGATGCGCGCTCGCGTCCTCGGCCAGTACGGAAACATGGCGCTCATCGAGGTGCCGAAGCCGAAGCAGAAAGACGAGCCGAAACCCGAGCTGCCGAGTCCGCAGCCGGTCACCCTCGCGCTCGGCATCCTCTCCCTCGTCGGCACGATAGCCGTCGGCGCCTACGGAGCGAAGAATTCATGAGAAGCAGTGCTTGCGAACGGCTATGCATTGTCATGCCTGTCTACAACGAACAGGACGCGATAGGCGCTGTCCTTGAGAAGTGGGATGCGGCGCTTAATGCATTGGGCGTAAGTTACGAAATCCGTCCGTACAACGATGGCTCGAAGGATGACTCCCTCAATGTGATGCGCAGGGTAGCCGCGTCGCATCGTGCGATTAAGGTTGTGGACAAGCCGAACGGCGGACACGGGAATACCGTTTTGACAGGCTATCGCGATGCTGCCCGCGATGGATTTGACTGGGTGTTTCAGGTGGATTCTGATGACGAGATGGGGCCGGAGCGATTTAATGAGCTCTGGCGGAGACGGCGCGACTTCGATTTTCTAGTGGGCACAAGAGATGGCAGGGTCCAGTCGCTGTCGCGAAAGATAATAAGCTTTGTGTCTCGGCTTTGCGTTCGGCTTTTCTACGGGAAGGGAGTTTGGGATGTCAATACACCGTACCGGCTTATGCGCGTCTCCGCCTTTAGGGATTTCTACTCGTCCATACCTTTGACTATGTTTGCTCCGAACGTCATTCTGAGCGGTCTTGCCGCGCGACATGGACTACGGTGCTTTGAAGCCAATGTGCCGCAGCGGGATCGCACGACGGGTGAAGTGAGCATAAGGAAATGGAAACTGTTTCGGGCGGCGCTAAAAAGCCTGTGGCAGACGGTCTGGTACGCCGTTCGCGAGCCAGTTGCTGCGGATCGCGCGAAGAATGCCTTTTGGCGCCGCGTCGGTGTTGCGTGGATTCTCGGCATCACGATGTTCGCCTGTGTTCCGGGAGTGTTTTTCAATTGGGGTTATGACTACCTTTTATTCCTTCCCGCCTGGTTTGGTTTCGCGGTGGCAGCTGCATGTCTTACGATCCTGATTGGTCCAGTAAAGCGGATTTTGCCAAGTCTGTTTTCCTGCCCTCTGGCGAGGGGACTTTTCATGTTGCTGGTAGGCGTTGGACTGGTCGTTAGTTTCTGGTGTTTTCGGACGAGAATCCACTGTTTCTGCGGCGATGGACTAGTGTGCGAGGTGCCATCTGATGCTACGCTTTGTATGAAGGATTTCATTCCCCCGATACCAGGGAAGGGGCGTCTGGACGGATGGGGAATGATTCCCATCGTCAAGGTCCTGCTTGGACATGGTGTCCTTGGGCAGTTCGTGGGGATGTCGGTCCGTTTTGCGGCTCAGGTACACTCTGTCTTGTTTGGCGGTATCTATGTCTTGCTGTCCATGCTGTTTTTCAGACGGCAAGCCGGTGCGCTCTGCGCACTGCTTACGCTTCCGTTTGTGTTCAATTTCTTCGGTAATCTTGACTGCTATGCGTTTTCGCTGTGCGTAGCAGTTCTATACGCCGCAGCGCTTGCCTCCTGTGAGCGTAGCTTTGGCGACGTTCGGCGCAGTCGATTGGTCATGGCGATTTTTGTCTGGCTGGTTGGCATGTGGGCTCATCCGTTTTTCGTGTTCGGGGGATTTCTCCTGATTCGACCGGTAGTCGCCGTCGCCAATTCTGCACAGGGAAAGATACGAATTGATGGTCGTGTCGTGCAGGGTGTTTACGCCGTGGCGTTGTTTGCGGCGATTTCGCTTTCTCCGCATGCAAAGCCTTTTTTTGAATGGGTGCAGGGACAGAGGCCTCCTGTGTTCTCGGTCGACACGCTGACGCATTTGCTCAACGTCGTGGTTTTGCCGTCATTGCCTTTGGCTCTTGTGGCATTGTTCAGCGTGCGGAGGACAGACGAAAGGTCTGACGCCTTGCTCGTGTCCGGATTGATGTCGGTCTGTTTTCTGCCCTTGGGCTTTACGCAGGGCGCAAACGACCAGTTTCCGTACATGCATCTGCTCTTTTTCCTTGTACTTCCTTGGCTGTTGGTGCTCTGCCGAAACAGTCCATCCGCCGCCGCAATCAGATTTATGGCAGCAGCGAATCTGTTCTTGCTGGTTCCCATGGTTGCCGTGCATTCTACGGAGCGGACGATTGCCAGAGCCGAGCTGTTGTATCCTCTCGATCCATGCAAGCACAACATGGAGATGTCCTGGCAGACCCATCTTGGGCTTTTGCTCGGCGACAACATGATTGACTCGGAGGCAGTCAAGTCTGCGACGCTTCGTACGTTCGCGAATGGGGCTCGCCATGCTGAACCTTCTGGGTTCAGGGCCGGCAACTACATCTACCATACTGCTTTTCTGTACCATTTCGGCGAGTTTGAGGCGGGAAGACGCGAGCTTTTCGCGCTTCTTGGGAATGATGTCAAAGCCGTACAGTGCTTCATGAACGTTCGTCCAGGCTTCGCCTATTTGAACAGAAAGCAGCTATGGGACGACATCGAAATGTTCCTGAAGCAGAAGAAGTCGCCGCTTCTTGAGAGGTTCCGCAACCTCATTTCGAATTTAAGGCACAAGGCTGCGTCGGAACGCTATTGCCTCAGGCCACCGTCTTATGCCATAACGGAATACTGACAACAGAGTTAGGGCATAACTTACGCAACGATGGGAGTAGGTTCAGTGAGAATAGAGAAAACAGCGGGGCTTGCCCTAGTGGAATTGACAGCCAATGCAGTGTGGCTTTGTCGCACTCGTCTCACTCCTTGCACTTGTCCCACTCTTCCCGGCCATCGACAAATATGGGTGACGTGCCATGCCTGAACCGAGGATAATACTGCCGCACGGTGGATACCGCAAGCTGATCGTGTACAGGAAAAGCGACACGATTTACCAGGGCACGGTAGTGTTCTGGGCTGTCCGCGGACAGGACTGGGATAAGTCGATCTACAGTCGGCTCGAAGGTGCTGGCACAGTCGAAGAACTCGAAGCGCGGGCGGCGGAAGTCCGCCGCAGGCTCGCTTCAGCGGTGGCGAGCATCAAACGCAGGAAGGGGTGGGACCAGTGAGAGGAGTGGGACCAGTGAGTGGGACTAGTGGGAGAAGTGAGACTAGTGGGAGTGGTGAGACTAGTGGGAGTGGTGAGACTAGTGAGGTGGCTTTGTCGCACTTGTCTCACTCCTCCCACTTGTCTCACACTCCCAAGCCAGCCGCTCCCCAGCCCGCCATAGACCGCGAGGCGTTCTTCGCGCTCGCGGCGCGCGTGTTCGGCGTCGCGCGCTGCGAGATCGACGAGGCTACGGCATACGAGTCGATCCCCGGCTGGGACAGCGTCAACCACCTCCGCCTCGTCATGGAGACGGAGCGCGAGTTCGGCGTGAGGTATCCGCTCGAGCGCATTCCCTCGATGAAGACCCTGCGGGACTTCCTTGTGTGACCATTGTCGCGTTTGCGACGAATATTTTTTTGCAAAACAGACGGCGTTCGCTTGCGCGGCGGGGCCTGGCTGTGGTATAATTGCAGATGTGAAAACTAATAACATCATCGTCATGTCGGCCGCGGCGCTCGTCGCGGGAATTGTCGTCGCAGGTTGCGCTTCGCTGGGCGCGCGTCCGTCCAGGATGCTCGAGGCGAAGTCGGCGTTCGAGCTTTCGGCCCAGAAGCCGCTCGAGTCCGCGAAGCTCGTCTTCAAGGGGACCGAGGGATGGGACGTCTACAACTGCTCTGTTCCGTTCCGCTTCGACGGCGGACGCTACATCTTCGGACGCGTCGAGAAGCACGAGAAGTGGGTCGCCTCGCACATCGCGCTATTCCGCGAGACCGGGAAGGACGAGTGGACGCGCGACGAGCGCTTCAACGAACTTGAGCTCGAGGATCCCTATGTGCAGATCGTCAAGGGCGAGCTCGTCGTTGGCGGCACGTTCATCAAGCGCGACGCGCAGGGCAAGTTCCTCACCTACATCGGGCGCTTCTTCCGCGGGAAGGACCCGCTATCGCTCAAGCACTTCGCGGACGGTCCCGACCAGATGAAGGACATCCGCATGGTGGAGCTCAAGAACGGCAGGATCGGCGTCTTCTCGCGTCCGCGCGGCGAGGATGTCCGCAAGAAGTACGGCTCGGAGGCGGTTGTCGGCTACTTCGAGATCGCGAGCCTCGACGAGTTCACCGCCGAGAAGGCGCAGAACGCGGAGATCATCCCCGGCCTCTTCGGCAAGGACGAGTGGGGCGGGTGCAACCAGGGCTACGCCATGAAGGACGGCAGGATACTCGTCGCTGCGCACTTGAGCTGCAGCGGACCTGCCGCGACGAACGGCATCCCGCGCCAGATCTACATGAACGCCGCCTTTGTGTTCGATCCTGCCGCCTTCAGGGCAACGGAGCCGAAGATCGTCGCGACGCGCAGCTTCTATCCGGCAAACGAGCCCAAGGCCCCGTCGCTCGACGACTGCGTCTTCACTTCCGGGTTCGTGTTCCGCGACGACGGGCTTGTCGACATCTACACGGGGCTCTGCGACGCCGACGAGGCGCGCTGCACCGTCCCCGCCTCGGTGATCGGCGTTTCGAAGTGCGAACTCCTCGCCCCGCTGGAATAACTTCCGCTGGCGATTGTATAGGCGCGCGGGATATGGTATAATATCCCGCGTGTTTGATCTCGGACTTTAGCTCAGTTGGTAGAGCATCTCACTTTTAATGAGGGGGTCGCGGGTCCGAGCCCCGCAAGTCCGACCATTCCCCGTCCACGCGCCGATTTGCAAAGGTGCGCCGGGAAATGGTAAAATGTGTGGCATGTCAGTAGAAAGATTAGAAAGGGTCAACAGCCTCCTCAAGCGCGTCATCGCGGAGTCGATGTTCACCGTGATGCAGGGCGATACCGTCGCACCTGGTCTCATCACGGTGACGGAAGTGCACTGCGGCAGGGATCTGAGGGACGCGACCGTCATGGTTTCCGTCTTTGGCGACGATGCGCTCAAGGAGACGGCGATCCAGCACCTCAGGCACAACGCCAAGAGGTTCCAGCAGATCATCAACCGGGAGGTCCGTCTCAAGTTCACGCCGCGGCTCCTGTTCCAGCTCGACCTCTCCCTCGAGAAGGGCGACGAGGTTCTTGCAATAATAGACAGATTGGAAAATGGCAAACCTGACGCAGCTAAAGATGCTTGAGGACCTCGACGGGGTCCTTCTTGTCGACAAGCCCGCCGGAATCGCGTTCTCCACGGTCGTGAAGACGGTGAAGCGCAAGTTCGGCCTGGTGAAGGTGGGACACGGCGGCTCGCTCGACGCGATGGCCACCGGACTTCTGGTCATACTCCTCGGCGACGCGAACAAGTTCGCGTCCGACGTGATGGGGGCGGACCGTTCGTGGTCCGGTTCGCTCAGGTTCGGCGAGACGACGGATACAGGCGACAGATACGGGCGCCCCGTTCCGCTTCCCGCGCGCGTGATGCAGCCGTCCGAAGCCAAGGGCGACCTCTTCCAGGTCGAGCCGCGCTTCTGCTCCGTCCGCCGCGAGGGCTCCGCAGAGTACGAGGTGGCCGACACGGGCGAGCACACGCAGTTCCTCGCGCACGTCTACCGCTTTGACGTCGTAGAGCGCGACGCGGAGCGCGGCACGAGCGACTTCACGCTCGTCGCGTCCAAGGGTGTGATTGTCCGCGCGCTCGCGCAGGATCTCGGCGCGACGCTAGTCTCGTTGAGGCGCACGAAGGTCGGCAGGCTTTCCGTAGACGACGCGGTTGCGTTCGACAGGCTGCTCGAAACCGAGCCGAAGGACTTCCCTGCGCTCGTCCAGCCGATTTCGAAGGCGCTTTCGAGATGACGGTCGCTGTCGGGTTCTTCGACGGCGTCCATCTCGGACACCGCGCGATCCTCTCCGGCGCAGACGTCGCGCTGACGTTCCGGAACCATCCGCTCTCGGTCGTCGCCCCGGAGCGCGCTCCGCGGCTTCTCATGGACTTCGACGCGCGCGTCGCCGCCATAAGGGCGTGCGGCGCGGACGAAGTGCGCGCGTTCGACTTCACTCCGGAATTCGCGCGGCTGGAGCCCGACGAGTTCCTGCGCATCGCCGGCATCTCGCCGGGCACGACGGTGCGCTGCGGCGCGAACTGGCGCTTCGGACGTGGCGGAGCGGGGGACGCGGAGTACCTGCGTGCGCGCGGAATAGACGTCGTCGTCGCGCCGTACGTCTTCCACGGCGGAGAGCGCGTCTCTTCGACGCGCATACGAGCCGCGCTGGAGCGCGGAGAGATCGAGGACGCCAACGCGATGCTGGGGCGTCCGTTCTCGGCCCGCGGAGTTCCGTTCTCCGGCAAGGGCGAGGGATCCCGCCTCGGCTGCCCAACGCTGAACCTCCGACTCGACTCGCTGGAGATAAGGCTTCCGCGCGGCGCATATGCCGCGGAGATCGGCGGATCGCGCGCCGTCGTCAACTGGGGCGTAGCGCCGACGTTCGGCGAGAGGGCGTGGGAGAAGCCTGTCCTCGAGGCGCATTTCCTCGGGCTTCCGCCCGATGGCGTTGGCAAATCCCGCGGCGGAAACGCCGATTCGGGAATCACAGTCGAATTCCTCCGTTTTCTGCGTCCGGAGAGGAAGTTCGCCTCCTTTGAAGCGCTCAAGGCTCAGATCGCACGCGACTGCGAGGAGGCGCTTAAATAGGCGGCGCCACTGAACGCGTCGACTTCATTCCGCGTAGGCTCTTCGCCGGGCGCATCGCTAACAGTGACGGGCGTGGCTGCCGTGCGGCGACAATCGATATCGTCCGCGCGTAGCGTCCCTAAACGCATGGCGCACATATGGCGGAAAGTTGTGGCTCTTCGGAGTTTTTAGTGGAAGAATATGAGTAAAACTCCGATGGTTAGGGTTCTCGCTACCGCTTCACTGCTCCGCACTTTTCAACCACACCCAGGAGACGCTCTTTGCGGTGATTATAGCGGCCTTCGGCCGATTTATGCGACGCAGTCGCATCCCAAAATGCTTACCCTGGCACATATACAGTCGTTGAGTGGCGCGAAGCTGCGGAGCGGTAGCGAGAGCCAAAACGATCGGAGTTTATATTTCTTAGCGGCATGCTGTTCCACTAAATTCTTTGATGAACCAAAGTTGTACTGTTTTTTGAGAAAGTTGTATAGTCTTTTCTCCCCGTAAGGCGAAGTATTTGATATACTTTGTGACATTCGCAATCAAGCCAAGGGGCAGCAAGACTGATGAATGGCATTATAAACAACCGTAATGCGGCTTTTGGCGCCGCAGCTTTCGTCCTCGCCGTGCTGGCGGGGGCGTCTTCTTTTGCCGACGATATTGTCGGCGTGATGAGCGTAGACGTCGGGACAAACGGACTGGCCGAAGTAGAGATGCCGTTTTCTCATTTGTACCAGTCTCCGGCAAGACGACCCGCGACATCACGCTCACCAACGCCCGTGGCGAAATTATTGAGCAAAAGACCGAGGCGTTCATCGACAGAATTTGGTATACTATAGCAATAGAACCTGAAGTCACCACCCTGTAAATAAGAAGCGCCATGTTTAAACATAGAATATTTTGTTGTATTACTATTATATTCACAATTGTCGTAAGCGGTTGTCGATCTGTTGATTCTTTGCGAAGTGATGAGTGCATCTTTTGCATCATAAACAATTTGCGTGTACCGATGATATCTGTGCCAACGGGAGAATCGCTTTCGAATGCAATAGGATGTGTGATCAATGTCATTGCCACTAAGGGAGCAGAAAGAGTTGACGTGCTTATACGTCAGACCGAGGATGGCTTTGAGCCAAAGGTCGAGGGGTTTTCTGCAACAAACATTGCTTTGAAAGATGTCTTACAACTGATTTGTGAATCATGTGATTACTGTTATGTGATTAATTCTGATGGTACGCTGTGTTTTCTCCCAAAGTATACAGAGTCATTAATACCTACAATTCGTGAATGCGAATCAGATTAAACGCTTATAGATGTTGTGTTGAGTAAATCATTATGGAGATCAGCATGAGGGCACTGGTTGAGCAGACATTAGCAGAAGGTAGGGTGCGGGAACGGCGAAGCCGTGCTATTTCAAGGGTGTTTGACATTGCCTTGCCCGTTTTGATCGTTTTGTGTCTTTTGCTGTGGCGCGAGCGATATAATGTCATTGAGGTCAAGAACGGCGAAATCTCATTGACGCAAATCTATGCGTGGGGGTGCTGTGCGCGTGAATTGAAGCGAATGCCTGCAAGTGAAGTAGCATCAGTGTCGATGCGATCTTTTTGGGGCGGAGGAGGTAGGGGCAGCGGAGGATACAAGGTGGAGATATATAATCAGGCGGGTGAAATATTTGATGTGTTGGTATTCTCCAATTCCAACCATGATCTGGCATCTGAAAAAAAGGAGTGTTTACTTCACGCACTTGCAGGGAGATCAGACTATCGCGTTAGTCACTCCACCCAGACTCGGTACTTTATGTTTGCACTTGCTTTGGCGGTAGTAACAGTGATCAGGTGGTGGATGATAAAGACTGTGAGGAAAGCGGAGGAAGAACAGGATCGGCAATGGGAGGACAAAAGGAAGAGCCGTGCACAAAAGAGTCATTTGAATGATCCAGGGCATGCTGTTTCAGGAAATGGATGTCCGAAATGTCTATCTGCGAATCGGTCGGTGCAATTTAGAAAAGGGGCTGTATAATTGCATATAGTTGACTGTGAGATGCAGTAGGCAATGGGATATGATATGTAGCACACAGATGAGCTGATGTGATGAGATATAGCGAAAAGTACTATGAATAGACGGATAATAGCAATTGCTTGCGGGGCTTCGCTGCTGATTGCGGCGGCGGTTCTGGTTGCTTTGCGCGAGCGCGGTCGGTCGTTGCCGCCGCCGGAAGCGCCGGTGGTGCAGACACCCGCCGAGGTGCGCGTCAAGGCGGTGGAGCGGAATGCGGAGCTGGTGGAGCGGGGTGAGTCGGCCGCGGCGTCCGCCGCTGTCGCCATCGTGTGTGGCGAGGACGCGGCGACGGCCGACCGATACGCGGCGCGGAATGACGCGCTCAGGTCGATTGCGCGGCGGCGGGATTTGCTGGAGGATGATGTCGCGGCGTTGATGGCGTATCTGCGCCGGGCGGATGACGCGATGCGGGTCGAGCGCGTCGCGGCATTGAAGAACGACGTGATGAATTTGTTGCGCAATCAGGAGCCAGCTGTGGAAGGACTGGCTGAGACGTTGGTGGGGATGGTTGAGGGAAACAAAGGTAATCGTGGCGGCGCGCTCGGTGATCGCGCCCTACCGGGTAACACCATACATCCGCCGGCTGTGATCGACTACTGCATACAGCATCTTGGCGCAATGGTGAACGAGTTGGGCGACGCAACGTGAGTCGGCGCGCACACCTCTAGCGACCGCTTTCGCGGCTCGCTTCGCTCGGGTGATACCGGTGATCGCGCCCTGCCGGTGGGGAAGCGTAGCGCGCGAGTCGGTGTGCACTAAGCTCCCGCCTTGGGATCGCGATCGTCGGAAAAGATCTTTCGCTCCGTTTCCCGGGGCGAAAATTTGATATAATAGGTGCGTCTCCTGATTCATGTGCAAGGTATTGTTTGCAAGGAGTGTGAGAGGCATGACTAAGAGTTTTCATAACGGTAGGCGGAAGACCGCCAGACCCGTCGCAGACAAGGCGAAGGGAAGTCGTCGCTCATATGTGATGAGGCCCGAGTATCTCGCGGAGATCGAGCGCTTCCGGCTCATGGATGACGACTTCATGTCGAAGTGCCTGGAGAACGCGCCGGAATGCATCGAGCTGATGCTGCAGATCATTCTGGGCAAGAAGGACCTGAAGGTCATAAAGTCGCAGACCGAGTATCCGATCAGGAGTCTTCAGGGCCGCGGTGTCAGGTTCGATGTGTTCGCCCGTGACTCGAAGGGCAGGGAGTACGACATCGAGATCCCGCGCGCCGACAGGGGCGCGGAGCCGAGG
>Ga0129306_1002626_pt1 | contig 15329 bp, 11 predicted proteins | sample P827metagenome_FD_94438 | JGI IMG/M metagenome (GOLD analysis project Ga0129306, IMG submission 94438) | Capybara group fecal microbial communities from Wisconsin, USA - P827 metagenome | ecosystem: Host-associated > Mammals > Digestive system > Large intestine > Fecal | place: USA: Wisconsin...
CATGACCAACGAAGAGGTTGAGGAAGCCGTAAACGACGCAGCCAAGAAGATCCGCAGAGAACACAGCGGACAGAGCGGTATCGTGGTTAAGGGTATTCACGATGTGGCAGTCAGATTTTCAAAGTGCTGTTCCCCTGTGCCCGGAGACGAAATCGTAGGCTTTGTAACCAGAGGCCGCGGTATTTCAATCCACAGAAACGACTGTATCAACATTCTTTCTCTTCCCGAAATGGAAAGGGGAAGACTCATAGATGCCGAATGGCAGCAAACCGAAGAACTTAACGGCAAATATCCTGCGGAGATCAGAATCTTTGCAAACAACCGAACCGGACTTCTTGCCGATATTTCCAAGGTTATTACCGAAAACAACATAAGCATTATTTCGCTTAACACCAGAGTCAACAAGCAGGGGCTTGCCACCATGAACATTTCTTTCGAAATCGAAGGAAGGGAAGCACTTACCAAACTCGTTGACAAGATTAGAACCATAGAAAGCGTAATAGACATAGAAAGGACCAGAGGCTGATGGGAGAAGTTAAAATCGGACGCATGACACTTGGTTCCTGCGCTACGAACTGTTACTTTCTTTATGCGGCAGGCACGGACACGGTGATCGTTATAGATCCGGGCGATACGGGAAAACTCCTTTTTGACAAACTGTCCGAAAAGGGCTTTAAGGTCGGTGCCATTTTGCTCACTCACGGCCATTTCGATCACATTTACGGTGTGGCGGCTTTAAAGAAACTGTCGGGAGCCAAGGTTTATGCCGGTGAGTTCGAGCAGGAGCTTTTGGAAAATGAAGAACTTAACCTTTCCGACTATTTCGGAAGACCCGTAAGAGTCGAAGCGGATGTCCTCTTAAAGGACGGAGAAGTTTTGGACCTTTGCGGCATAACCCTCAAGGTTATCCATACCCCTGGTCATACGGGCGGAAGCATTTGTTTTTATATCGAGAACGAAGGATTTTTAATAGACGGGGATACGCTTTTTTACGAAAGCGTCGGAAGAACCGATTTTCCCTCCGGCAATTCGAGAGTACTTATTAATTCCATCAAGGAAAAGCTTTTCACGCTTCCACCGGAAACAAAAGTATATCCCGGACACGGCGAGCCCACATCCATAGGGCACGAAACGGAAAACAACCCCTTTGTACAGTAAATGATAACAGTTACAGTTAACGAACCGAAATTTGAATACGACATACATTCCCTGGTAAAGGCTTTTTACCCGGAAAGCGAAGTCAAAGTCATAAACAATACGGACGACATTCCTGAGAACGCTTCGGTGTTCTCGGTTTTGTATGGGGAAGATTCTTTTTCTTTTTTCGGGGGGGAGACGAATCTTTTAAGCGTTCCCGTTAAGAAGGGCAGAACCCGAATCGATGAAAAGAACGCGGTTAAAAGGCTTGTGTACCTTGCTTTGTCTAAGAAAACGGGAAAGATTTTAGACTGGGGTGACCTTACGGGAATCAGACCCACCAAGATTGCAAGAAAGCTTCTGGATGAGGGCAAAGGAGACGATGAGATATTTGCCTACATGAAAGAAACCTATCTTGTAGGCGAAGAAAAGGGCCGTTTGGCCATAGATATCGCAAAGCGTGAGAGAGAGATCCTTTCGCCCCTTCGTCTGTCGGAGGGCGGTTACAGTCTTTATATAGGCATTCCTTTTTGCCCCACCACCTGTCTTTATTGTTCTTTCACTTCAAATCCGATAGCGGCATGGAAGACAAGAACCAAAGAGTTTCTGGATGCTCTTCAAAAAGAGATCGAGTATACGGGGAAAGCCCGCAAGAACGGCATTCTTGACAGCATATACATAGGCGGAGGTACGCCCACCAGTCTGGAAGCTTCAGAGATGGACCGTTTGCTTTGTCTTATTGAAGATAACTTTGACGTTTCAAAAACTTTGGAATTTACGGTTGAAGCGGGAAGACCCGATTCCATCACGGCGGAGAAACTTAAGGTCCTTAAAAAGCATGGGGTTTCAAGGATCAGTGTAAATCCCCAGACCATGAACGATGAAACCCTAAAGCTCATCGGACGGCGACATTCCACCGAAGATTTTTTGAAAGCCTTTAATCTTGCCAGAGAAGAGGGCTTTGACAATATAAACACCGATATCATCTTGGGACTCCCCGGAGAGGGCGAAAAAGAGGTTTCCCATACCATAGAGGAACTGGTGAAACTCTCACCCGATTCCCTCACCGTACATTCACTGGCCATAAAGCGCGCATCTGCTTTGTCGGAGTGGATTTTGAAGAACGGATATGATACTATGGTGAATACCGAGGCCACCATGAAAATTGCGGCCGAGGGCGCCAAGGCCCTTGGTATGAAGCCCTATTATCTTTACAGGCAAAAGAATATGGCGGGTAACTTTGAAAATACCGGATATGCAAGGGACGGAGCTTACGGGATCTATAATATCCTCATTATGGAGGAACTTGAATCCATAGCGGCTCTTGGCCCCGGAAGCGTTTCAAAGATAATCACCTCCGAAGGAAAGCTTGTAAGAGATGATAATGTTAAGGATGTAAACAATTACATCGAGCGAATAGATGAAATGATAGAGAGAAAGAAAGCCCTTTTCGCCATGGAGAGGGAAATGAAAGGATAGAAAATGGAACTTATTAAGAAACCCGTTACGGGCATGAAAGAAATGATGCCGAGAGAGATGGAAATCAGGAATTACGTGATGAAGGTCATCAGCGAGACCTACGCTTCCTTCGGCTTTACACAGATCGAAACCCCCTGCCTTGAGGATATCAGAAATCTTTTGAGCAAGCAGGGCGGCGAGAACGAAAAGCTTATTTTCAAGGTTCTTAAGAGAGGAGAGAAGTTAAATCTTTCCGAGGCTTCAAGCGAAGCGGACCTTACGGATATGGGCCTTCGCTATGACCTTACGGTGCCCCTCGTAAGATTTTATTCAAACAACGCCAACGAACTCCCCACACCCTTTAAGGCACTTCAGATGGGTAACGTATGGCGTGCGGACAGACCCCAGAGAGGCAGATATCGCCAGTTCATGCAGTGCGATATAGACATATTCGGAGAACCTTCCGATGCGGCGGAAATCGAGCTTATTCTTGCCACCACCACCACCCTCGGAAAGATCGGTTTCAAGAACTTTGAGATCAGGATTAATGAAAGAAGACTTCTCAGAGCCATGGCGGATTATGCGGGCTTTGAGGGCGAAAGATTCGGAACCGTTTGTATTATCCTTGACAAGCTTGACAAGATCGGACTTGACGGAGTAAAGGCAGAGCTTCTTGCAGAGGGCTTTTCGGTTGAATCCGTAGATAAGTACTGCGGTCTTTTTGAAACCGTAACAAACGACCTCGCGGGCCTTAAGAAGATGAAAAATCTCCTGGGAGATTCCATTGCTCCCGAGGTTATCGAAAGCCTTAATGACATCATCGAAAGCGTTGAAGCCGTAAAGACCGCAGACTTTAAGATGGTTTTCGATCCTTCTTTGGTACGCGGTATGGGCTATTACACGGGAACCATCTTTGAGATCGCTATCCCTGAGTTTGGCGGAAGCTGCGGCGGTGGCGGAAGATACGACAAACTCGTCGGCAACTTTACCGGCTCCGATGTTCCCGCCTGCGGATTTTCAATCGGTTTTGAAAGAATCGTGCTTCTTCTTCTGGAAAGCGGATTTCAGATTCCCGGAAGCAGGGAAAAATGTGCCTTTCTTTTTGAAAAGAGCCTGACTCCCGAGCAGTACGTAAAAGTACTTAAGGAAGCAGCCGACTTAAGAAAAGCAGGCAAGACCGTTCTTGTGGTTAAGATGAACAAGAACAAGAAATTCCAGAAAGAAAAACTTACAGCTGAAGGTTATACGGACTTTAAGGAATTTTACGCAGATTCCTTCGGAGCATGATAATTGATGCATTCTGTCAGTATTTTCTATGTCGATACGGAGCATAATTCTTTTGAAGAAACCTTTAAAAACTGCTTTGACCTTCTGGATTCCGAAAGAAAAGCAAGGATTCAAAAGAGCAGATCCGCAAAGGTTAAAGAAGAACTGCTTTATGCGGGAGCTCTTTTGGAGACCGTTTTAAAGGAAAAGGGTTTAGACGAAAGTAAAATTCTTCGTATGGAAACCGGCAAGCCTTATATTGAGGGAAATGTAGATTTTCATTTCAATATTTCCCACTCGGGCAGGTTTGTTGCCCTTGCTTTTTCCGACGAAGAACTGGGCTTTGACATCCAAAAGCCTGTAAGCGCAAACGAAAACCTTATAAGGCGTATTGCTTCGGAACGTGAGATAAAAGAAAAAAGCAGCCTTATTAACGACGATTTCGCACTTTTCTGGGCCATAAAGGAAAGCTACGCAAAATATACGGGCCTTGGAATCGGAACCGACTTTGCGGGTGTTTCTTTCGAACTTTGTGACAGAGAGATCAGATATTTTGAAAATAACGTTTTAAAGGCTTACGGAAGCATAATTGATGTTTTCGACGGATACGGAGCGGCGCTTTGTGCCGGCGAAGCCTTTAAGATTGATACAATCAAAGAGATTATCTTTTAAGAGATATGAAAGGAGTATTTCTTGGACAGTGACGGTGTCATACAAATAGTACAACTGGTTATATTGCCGATTCTTGTGTTTATGTCGGCATTCTTTTCCGCATCGGAGACGGCTCTTGTATCCTTAGGCAGGGTCAAGGTTCGTAAACTGGTGGAAGAGGGCAAGAAACACGCAAAAACCCTTGAGAAGGTCATGAGCAAATATGACCGCATGATCACTACGATTCTTGTGGGAAACAATATCGTAAACTTAAGCGCATCTGCCCTTGCGACGGTGGTTACCATCAAACTTTTCGGAAACATCTATATTTCCGTTGCAACCGGTATACTTACGCTTCTTATCCTGATCTTCGGTGAGATTATCCCGAAGACTCTGGCACGCAGACATAACGAAAGCCTTTCCCTTTTGGTGGCTCCGGTGATCCGTTTCTTGATGATCATCCTGCTTCCCGTGGTTTATGTGCTGGATAAGATCGTGCTTTTCCTTTTCTTTATCACGGGACAAAAGGAAGCCTACGAAAGCCAGATCACCGAAAGTGAGCTTCGCACTTACGTCAATGTCTCCCACGAGGACGGCGTTATCGAAAGCGACGAAAAGGCCATAATCAACAACGTTTTCGATTTCAGGGAATCCGTTGCAAAGGACATTATGATCCCGAGAATCGATATGACCAGCATTTCCATCAATGCATCCTTCAAAGAAGTCATGAAGGTATTCAGGGAGTCCATGTACACCCGACTTCCCGTATATCGCGATGACAAAGAAAACATCATCGGCTTCATAAATATAAAGGACCTGATAAGATTAAAGGATTCTTCTTCTTTTACGGTTCAGAAATTCCTGCGTGAGGCATATTACACCTACGAATACAAGAAGACCCACGATCTTCTGGTGGAACTCAGGAACGCATCCATCAACCTGGCCTTCGTGAATGACGAGTACGGCGCCACCGTGGGAATGATCACTCTTGAAGACCTGCTTGAAGAAATCGTCGGCGAAATCCGTGACGAATACGACATGGACGAGGCCGGACAGATAAAAGAACAGGACGGCGGATACCTGATTGAAGCCAAAATGCGACTCGAAGATATAAATGATGCAATTGGGACTTCCTTTGAGTCGGAGGATTATGATACAATAGGCGGGTTGGTACTCGACCAGCTGGATCGTATACCCGAGGACAAGGAAACGGTGAACCTTGAAGACGGTACACTTTTAAAGGTTGTAGGTATCAAACAAAACCGTATAGTAAGCGTTTTTGTTAAGCTGCCCGAAGAGGGCGGACATAAAGAAGAATAAGATACAAAGGAGAGACAGAAACAATGAGTAAGGGAAAGGGCATTGCGGCGATTCTTATTATCGTTGCGGCCACAGTATTTTTCGGTTTTATGGATATCTTCGGCTTCGGAACGGCGAAGACGGGATCCGCGAAGGAGATCAAGCTCGGACTTGACCTTGCGGGCGGTGTATCCATAACTTATCAGGCAGTGGGTGAAGGAACTCCTTCCTCACAGGATATGGACGATACCGTCAACAAGTTAAAGAGCAGAGTATACAAATACAGTAACGAAGCTATCGTATACAAAGAAGGAAGCGACAGAATCAACGTCGAGATCCCCAACGTTTACGATCCGGAATCGATCCTTAAGGATCTGGGAAATCCCGGTACTCTTTATTTTATCAAGCACTACGGTGCAGACGGAACCCCCAACTATTCGGAATCAAGTTCCGTAAAGTCCGGCTGGGTTCTTAACAAGACCATTGACGAATTAAAGGCAGACGGCTCTATCGTTATCGAAGGAACCGACGTAGCGGATGCTCAGGCGGCTTCTTCCAGAGATAATATGAACAACAGCGAAATCATCGTTCGCCTTGTCCTTACCGACAAGGGTAAGGAAGCCTTCAGAGTGGCAACGGAAGAGGCTTATAACAGGAATCACGATGTTATCGGTATTTACTATGACAACGACTTTGTTATGGTTCCCGCCGTTCAGAATGTTATTTCCGACGGTGTTGCATCCATCACAAACGGTTCCAAGGGCTTTGAAGTTGAAGAGGCCGAAAAGCTTGCAAGTACCATCCGTATCGGTGGTCTTAAGGTTGAACTTACCGAACTTCGTTCCAACGTCGTAGGTGCATCCCTTGGCCAGGAAGCCATCAAGACAAGCCTTCTTGCAGGTCTCGTGGGTTTTGTCATCGTTATTGTTTTAATGATAGCTATTTATTATGTTTGCGGTGTGGTGAGCGCTATTGCCCTTGCTCTTTATGCGGCACTTGAGATCATGCTCATCAACGGATTCGGTATCACCCTTACCCTTCCCGGTATTGCGGGTATCATCCTTTCCATCGGTATGGCCGTTGACGCAAACGTTATTATCTTTGCAAGAATAAGAGAAGAATTAAGAAGCGGAAAGACCGTTGATTCAGCCGTAAAGGTTGCTTATGCAAAGGCTATGTCCGCAATCCTTGACGGTAACATCACAACCCTTATTGCAGCGGTCGTTCTTTGGATCATGGGTTCCGGTTCCGTTAAGGGCTTTGCCCAGACCCTTGCACTCGGTATCTGTTTGTCCATGTTTACCGCAGTCGTAGTTACCAAATTCTTCTTAAAGGCAATCATCGCACTGGGCGTTACCAATCCCAAGTGGTACGGCGTTGCCAAGGATAAAAAGCCCGTTGATTTCATCGGAAAGAAGGGTATCTTCCTGGGTGTTTCGGGCGGAGTTATCGTTATCGGTCTTGTGATGATGCTTTTTGTCAACAAGAACATTGCCGGCAGAGGAAATGCTTTGAACTTCAGCCTTGACTTCCTTGGCGGTACCCAGACCGCAGTTACCTTTGACAAGGATTATTCACCCGATGAGATCGATAAGCTCATGGTTTCCGATATCGAGAAGATCGTTGGCGATCCCAACGTTATCGTTACCAAGGTTCAGGGCAGCAACGAAGTGATCTTTAAGACCATTACCCTGAATACCGACCAGAGAAGCGCATTGAATAAGTTCTTCGGTGATAACTACGGTGTTGATGTTGAGAGCATCAGAACCGAATCCATAAGTTCCACCATCAGTAAGGAAGCACAGAGAGAGACCATCGTAGCCCTTCTTGTTGCCTGCGTATGTATGCTGGTCTATATCTGGTTCAGATTTAAGGACATCCGCTTCGGTGCAAGCTCGGTTATCGCCCTTGCACACGACGTGCTGGTAACCCTTACCTTCTATGCCGTTGCTTACATCGGCGTAGGTTCCACCTTCGTAGCCTGCATGCTTACCATTGTCGGTTACTCCATCAACGCGACCATAGTTATTTTCGACAGAATCCGCGAAAGCTTAAAGGAAGCCGAGGGCGGCCGCATCGACTTAAAGAAGATTGTAAATGCATCCGTAACCCAGACTCTTTCAAGAAGTATTTTCACTTCGTTAACGACTTTCGTAATGGTTGTTGCCCTTTACATCTTCGGTGTAAGCTCGGTTAAGGAATTCGCACTTCCTCTTTCCGTAGGTATTCTTTGCGGAACTTATTCTTCCGTATGTCTTGCCGGAGCATTGTGGTATTTACTTCGCACAAAATTTGGTAAAAAGGAATCCAAGTAATGGAAAAATGGGTAGAAGTACCGAAGCACGTCAATACTGAGTCTATAGCGCAGAAACACGGTATTTCCCCGATCGTTGCGGAAATTTTATTAAACAGAAATATTGAGGAATCGGAGATGGATGCATTTCTGTCTCCGGGTCCCAAAAGCTTTCACGACCCGTTTATGCTTAATGGCATGGAACGGGTTGTTTGCTTGCTTAACGAAAAAATCTCGGCGTCGGAAAAGATCCGTATCATCGGCGACTACGATGTGGACGGGATCTGCGCCACCTACATTCTTTTCAGAGGTCTTTCTTTTTTCGGTGCCGATGCAGACTATGACATTCCCCACAGGATAGAAGACGGGTACGGCATCAACGAAAAACTGATCCGGGCAGCAAAGAGCGCCGGAAGAAGCGTGATAATAACCTGCGATAACGGTATTTCTGCCGCAAATGAGGTTGATCTTGCCCATGAACTTAACATGACGGTCATAGTAACGGATCATCACGAGCCCCCTTACGAAGAGGTTGACGGGGTTAAAAATTATAAGCTTCCGAAGGCAGATGCTTTGACGGATCCCAAGATCCCCGATGACGAATATCCTTTTAAGGGTATCTGCGGAGCTTTTCTTGCCCTTAAGGTGATAGAAGCCTATGCCAAACGCTTTAAAGTTCCCGTTTCGGAAGAATTCAGGGAACTGATACTTGAACTTACGGAGTTTGCCGCTCTTGCCACGGTGTGTGACGTAATGGAATTAAGGGATGAAAACCGCGCTTTGGTGACCATGGGAATGCGTTATATGGAAAGGAGCAGGAACCTGGGACTCAAGGCTCTCATAAACGAGACGGGTCTGTCCGGAAAGAAGATAAGCCCCTATCATTTGGGCTTTGTGATAGGGCCTTGTTTAAATGCCAGCGGAAGACTGGATACATCCCTTCGCGCCCTTTCTTTGTTCGTGGAAAGAAACCCTCAGCCCGCTAAGGAAAAAGCAGCGGATTTAAAGGCATTGAATGAATCCAGAAAGGCCATGACTTTAGAATGGTCGGAAAAGGCCTTTAAAGAAGTGGAATCCCGCGAAAAACCCGACAAGGTACTGGTGCTTTATTTAAAGGGGTGCCATGAAAGCCTGGCGGGGATAATAGCGGGAAAAGTTCGTGAAAGATTTGTACGCCCCACCTTTGTGCTTACGGATGCGGAAAATGGCCTTAAGGGAAGCGGACGGAGCATTGAGGCCTACGACATGCACGCAGGGCTTGTCAAAGCGGATCCGCTCCTTACAAAGTACGGCGGACACAGACTGGCGGCGGGTGTTTCCCTGGAGCCTGAGAAACTTGAGGCTTTCATAAAGAACTTAAATGATAACTGCAATCTTACGGAGGAGGATTTTTCGGAGACCGTATATATAGATGCGGTTCTTAAGCCGGGACAGGCGAATATGAACCTGGTGAGAGAGATTGACAGACTTTCTCCCTACGGAGTCGGTAACGAAACACCGCTTTTCATGGATAAGAATCTGACCATCATTTCGGGAAATTGCATCGGAAAGAATGCCAACGTCGGGAAATACAAGGTTCTTTCCGAAGACGGAAGCGTGAGCGAGATGATCTATTTCGGAGATTTGGATGTCTTTGAAGACTACGTTTCAAAGAAGTATTCCGATGAGACGGGCAAGAAGCTTCACAGCGGGCAAAACATTTCGGTGAAACTGGATCTTTGTTTTAATCTCGGAATCAATACCTACATGGGACGAGATAAAGTACAACTTACCATCAAACATTTCAGATAAAGGAACAAGGCCTCCGGGGAAACGGAGGCCTTGTCTGCTATGAGGGGGGAGATAGTGAGTTCTTACAACTATCTTGAAAACAATATAATCTTTAATTGTGTTCAAATTGTGAACATTATATGTTAAAATTCAATTGTTTATGAAAAGTTTATTATTTGCAAAAATCATAATAGACATATCACATGAGGCGGTTGACCGCCCTTTTACTTATATTGTGCCCGAAGATCTGACAGATCGCATCGCGGTGGGGGACAGGGTCGAGATACCTTTCGGCAAAGGTAACAGCATTAAAAAGGGTGTGGTGGTGGAACTCTGCGATCACGCCGATATCCCCGCGGAAAAGTTAAAGTATGTCCTTTCGATTTCGGAAAAGGATCTTTCTCTTTCCGACAAGCGAATATACCTTGCAGGGTGGATCAAGAGAAATTACGGATCCACCATGTCTGCGGCATTAAAGACCGTACTGCCGGTCCGCTCCAAGGTTTCGGCTTCCGTAAAGAAGACCATCGTAAGAAAGGCTTCCCTCTCTGAAATCGATGCTGCCATCGATACGGCGGTCAGAAAGCGAAATGTCGCCAGATTACGCCTTCTTTTTGCATTAAAGGATGAGTCCGAAATTTTAAAATCAATTGTGGATTCGAAGCTTCATATTTCCTCAAAAACCCTTCAAAAGCTGGAAGAGGACGGGATAATCGAGATAAGAGAAGAGCGTGTGCTCAGGAATCGCCTTTCCCTTAACGAAACGAAAGATACCCTTCCCGAACTTTCCGAAGAACAAAGAAAGATCACGGAAACGGTAAAGAAAGATCTTGATGAGGGACTGGCAAAGACCTACCTGATCCACGGTATTACGGGAAGCGGCAAGACCGAAGTATACATGCGTATAATCGCAGATGTGCTGTCAAGGGGGAAGCAGGCAATCATGCTCATTCCCGAAATCGCCCTTACGTATCAGACGCTGATGCGCTTTTACAGAAGGTTCGGAAATCGGGTATCCGTCATGAATTCGACCCTTTCCAAGGGCGAAAAATACGATCTTTACGAGCAGGCTTCAAAGGGTGAAGTCGATGTGGTGGTGGGCCCCCGGTCCGCGCTTTTCACACCCTTACCAAACCTTGGAGTCATCATTATAGATGAGGAACATGAGGGGTCTTACAAAAGTGAGACCATGCCCAAATACCACGCCCGTGAGACAGCCATCGAGCTTGCAAGGCTCTATAAGGCCTCTGTGGTGCTTGGATCCGCAACTCCCTCCATTGATTCCTATTACAGGGCAAAGCGCGGTGAATACGAGCTTTTTAAGCTTACTAAGCGCCTTACGGGAAATCAGCTTCCCAACGTAAAGGTTTCCGATATGAGACTGGAACTTCGTTCCGGAAACCGCTCGATCTTTTCAAGAGATCTGCTGAATCTGATGGACGAAGCCTTGAAAAAGGGCGAACAGACCATGCTTTTTCTTAACAGAAGGGGCTTTGCCGGTTTTGTTTCTTGCCGAGAATGCGGCTTTGTAGTAAAATGTCCGCATTGTGATGTTTCGCTTTCGTTACATGCCAACGGGAAAATGGTGTGTCATTACTGCGGATACACCACGGATTCTTATAAAACCTGCCCCGAGTGCGGCTCAAAATACATTGCGGGCTTTAAAGCGGGAACAGAGCAGGTGGAAACGGAAGTTAAAAAGATCTTTCCAAAGGCTCGCGTCCTTCGTATGGATGCGGATACCACCTCGGAAAAAGACGGCTACGAAAAGATCCTTACAAAATTTCTGGACCATGAGGCAGACATTCTCATCGGCACCCAGATGATCGTTAAAGGACATGACTTTAAGGATGTTACCTTAATGGGAGTCCTTGCGGCCGATATGTCCTTGTTTGCGGCAGATTACAGGGCAAGCGAGAAAACCTTCCAGCTGCTTACACAGGCCGCGGGAAGAGCCGGCAGAGGAGATCTTCCGGGGAATGTGGTGATACAGACATACAATCCTTCGCACTATGCGATAGAATATGCCGTACGTCAGGATTATGAAGGATTCTATGAGGAGGAGGCGGGGTACCGTGAACTTATGGATTATCCGCCCGCCGCTCACATGCTTTCGGTGCTTGTTTCTTCTCCTTCGGAGGAAGGCGCCAAAAACCTGGCAGACAGGCTGTGCACACTTGCCAGGAGCAATTTTTCTTCGTCGGTTTTCGGACCCGCGAAGGCTTTGATATCAAAAATAAACGATGTTTTCAGGTTCTGTTTTTACATTAAAGACGGGGATTACGGAGAACTCGTGAAAATAAAAGACGGGATGGAAGCTCTTCTTTCCGAAAGAAAGAGCTTCAGGGAGTCGGTTTTCTTTGACTTCGACCCGCAGAATATCAATTGATACGGAGGTGCCTATGGCTATCAGAAATATCAGAGAGATCGGGGATCCGATCCTCAACAAGGTTTGCAAGGAGGTCACCGAGATCACTCCCAGGACCAAATTCCTTATCGATGACATGATCGAAACCATGTATGCCGCAGACGGAGTGGGACTTGCAGCTCCCCAGGTAGGCGTTTTAAAAAGGATCGTGGTAATCGATACCACGGGTGAAGATCTTCTTATCCTTATCAATCCCGAAATAGTGGAGGCAGACGGTGAGCAGGAAGGCTATGAAGGGTGTTTGAGCGTTCCCGGCAAGACCGGTATCGTGAAGCGCCCCAATCACGTTAAAGTGAAGGCTTTAAACGAGAAAATGGAGCCTATCGAAGTGGAGGGAGAAGAGCTTCTTGCAAGGGCTCTCTGCCACGAACTGGAGCACCTGGACGGTCATCTGTACGTTGAACGGGTGGAAGGCGAACTTCTGGACAATTCCGCATTAAAGGATGAAGAAGAATAATGAAGATAGTTTTTATGGGAACTCCCGAATTTGCGGGAACGATTCTTAATGCTTTGATAAACGCGGGTCACGAGATCACCGCGGTATATACCCAGCCCGACAGACCGAAGGGAAGGAGCGGGGCACCCGTACCTTCTTTTGTGGGAGCAATGGCTGCAGAAAAGGGTATCAAAACCTACAAGCCCCTTAAGATCAGAGAGGCATCCGAGGTCGAAACCCTGCGGACCATCCCTGCGGACATTTTCGTGGTTGCTGCTTACGGACAGTTTCTTTCGGAAGAGATTTTAAACATGCCAAAATACGGCTGCGTAAATGTGCACGGGTCATTGCTCCCTAAGTACAGGGGCGCATCTCCCATACAGCGCGCCATCATCAACGGGGATACCGAGACCGGCGTTACCATCATGAAAATGGATAAGGGAATGGACAGCGGTGACATGTATGTTTCCGAAAGCATTCCCATTACCCCCGAAGATGACGAAGAAACCATGTACAAAAAGCTGGCGGCCCTTGGCGCGAAGCTTTTGGTAAACCTGCTTCCCATGATTGAGGCAGGCACCGTTAAGCCCGTTAAACAGGCCGATTCTCTCGTTACATTCGCACCCATGCTTAAAAAAGAAGAAGGATACATCGATTTTTCAAGGTCTGCCAGGGAGATCGACTGCCTTATAAGGGGCCTGAGAGTCTGGCCCACGGCATACACTTTCTTTGGCGGAAAGAACTTAAAAATCGGCAAAGCAAGGCCTGTTTCGGATTCCGAAGTAAATGCGGAGGGAAAGCCCGAAAAAGGTGCTTTGTTCTTTAACGGCAAAAGGCTTTTTGTGAAGACGGGTGAAGGATTTCTGGAACTTCTGGAGGTTCAGCCCGAAAGCAAGAAAATGATGAACGCTTCTGATTTTGCCAGAGGCGCCCGCATTCAAAACGGCGATAAACTCGGATCATGAATATAAACATTAGGGAAATAATAGCGCAAACTCTATACACCCTTGAAACATCAGACAGAAAAAGCCATCTTCTCATACGGGACGTCCTCGACAAATATGACTGGCTTCCCGGAAGGGACAAGGCTTTTTTTAAACGTGTGACAGAGGGCAGCGTCTCCATGAAGCTTACCCTTGATCATGTGCTCGACCGGGTTTCAAAGAAACCCATGGCCAAATGCAAGCCCATGATCAGGGTAATTTTGCGCATGAGCGCCTATCAGATGCTTTATATGGACAAGGTGCCGGAAAGCGCGGCGGTCAATGAAGCCGTGAAGCTCTGCGGGAAGCTGTCCGTAAAGGAACTGTGCCCCTTTGTGAACGCGGTTTTACGCAACTTGTCGAAACTTGGCAAAGAAGCACTTGATTTCAGCGGAATTTCGGATAATATTAAAAGGCTCAGCCTCACTTATTCGATGCCCGAATGGATCGTTTCCATGTTTGTAAAGGAACAGCCCGAGGCGGAAAGCCTGTTAAAGGCCCTTAACGAGCGAAGTACCACCACGGTCTATATAGCGGATGAAGAAAAACGCACGGAGATCCTTTCCGCATGGAAAGAGTCGGGACTTGACTTTGAAGAAAGCCCCCTCGTTGACGGAGCATATCGGTTTGAAGCATTGGAGGGCGCAAAAACGCTTCCGGGCTTTAATGAAGGGCATATTCTTATCATGGATGAAAGCTCCATGATAGCCGCTTTGGCAACCGGAATTCAAAAAGGCGATGATCTTACCTTTTTGGATTGCTGCGCGGCTCCCGGCGGGAAAAGCGCCTTTGTGGCAAAGAAAATGATGCCGAAGGGCAAGGTTTACAGCCGTGATTTAAGCGAAAACAAGACCGGGTACCTTTCCGAAAACTTTGAAAGGCTTAAGCTTACCAATACTGAAATAAAGGTATGGGATGCCACTGAACTTGACGATAGCCTCCTTGAAGCCGCGGATGTGGTGCTGGTAGACGCACCCTGTTCGGGTCTCGGGGTGCTTGGAAAGAAGAGCGACGTTCGCTACAACATTTCAAACGAAGCCATGAAAGAGATCTCGGGGATACAGAAAATGATCCTCGAAAATGCCGCAAAATACGTAAAACCCGGCGGGATCCTGGTTTATTCCACCTGTACGATCCACAGGGCGGAGAACGAGCGGACCGTAAAATATATTCTTGATAAGCTTCCCTTCACAGGGAATTCCTTAAAGCCCTTTGCACCGAAACTTTTTGAAAAAGAAAGAGAATGCGAATACATGTTACAGCTTCGCCCCGACAGGGACGGCTGCGGCGGTTTCTTTATTTCAAGATTTGTAAAAAGTAAGTAGACTATGGCAAAAAAAGACATTAATTCAATGTATTTCGATGAACTTGCGAAGGACATCGAAGAACTTAAACTTCCGAAATTCAGAACAAAGCAGATCTTTTCCCGTCTTCACGGGAAACTCTGCTTTGATTTTCATGAAATGACGGAGCTTCCCGAAGCATTGCGTGAAAAACTTTCGGAAGAATACGAGATTAAGTTTGCAAGGCTTGAAAACAGGCAGATCTCCAAACTTGACGGGACGGAAAAGTTTCTTTTTGCCATGGAGGACGACAGTCTGGTGGAGA
>Ga0129306_1002627_pt1 | contig 15326 bp, 13 predicted proteins | sample P827metagenome_FD_94438 | JGI IMG/M metagenome (GOLD analysis project Ga0129306, IMG submission 94438) | Capybara group fecal microbial communities from Wisconsin, USA - P827 metagenome | ecosystem: Host-associated > Mammals > Digestive system > Large intestine > Fecal | place: USA: Wisconsin...
AATACGACACCGCCTACGCAAGGGCTGCATAAAGGAGACAACTCAAATGAAAATGTTCGAACTGCTGCCGAGACCCCTCGGATCCATCTTCAGAAAATTGACTCACCTGACTTGCAATTCACGATGCCAAAGGCAACTTGGAGGGCCCCTTTGTGCCAAGGCACATAAAGCAATGGGGGGCGGATTCAAACGAAACCGCCCCCCTTCCGTTCTAAGCGAGGATTAGAACAGACCCGCCGGACGCGGCGGATTGAGCTTGGCCTTCATCTCGACCCACTTCTCGAGCGGAATCTCCTCGGCCGTCTTCAGAACGGCGGGGACACCCTCGACAACGGCCTTGTCGGATCCAGAGAACCAGAAGATACCCCTCTCCTTCGTCACCGTGAAGCGCGGCGCGAGAAGAATCTGGCAGCCGGCCTTCGCGCAGGCATCGGCAAACGCGGCCTCCTTGACGCCGGGCTTCAGAGTAACCGGACCGCCGATCTCGTTGGCATAGACCTCCGGCGCAGTGCCGACAAAGCCCCACCACGTGTAGCTCGCCGACGCCTCACCCTTGACGATGCCCTTGTCCTTGAGAACCTCGTACACCGGACGGAAATGCGCATCCTCGAGGGAGGTGTCCATGTCCGCGCGCCAGCGGTCATCCATCGTGCTCTTGCAGCCCGTTATGGCCGCAACCGCAACTCCAACGCAACCCAGCAGCATCAGTTTCTTCATCTTTTCGCCTTTCATTTTCTTTCGTTCGCCCAGGCACACGCCCGGAACACTGCATAGTATACACCCTTGCGCAAAAGCTGTCAATTACCGGATTCTGAAAAATGAGCAGGCTATCCACAGTGCGAGCATCACACAGGAGAAGAGGAACACAGGCAGCCAGCCGTGTTCCACGACGAGGGTGAACGCGAACGCAGTCCAGAGTCCGCCACCCATGAATGGTTCGTGCAGCAGTTGCTTGTAGCCGAAGCTCGCCGCGGCGCACGTCTTGGAGTCAGGATCGACCGTCCTCAGCAGCATAAGTCCAGTAGCGGTCACGCCCGTGGCCTGTCCGAAGTCCGCAATCGCCCGCTCAAACCAGGCCTCCTTCATGCACCTAGGGCCGAACCACAGCACCGCGAAGACGCTCCACGCCGCGCCGGCGACGACAAGCGCCACGAGAGGGACAAGATGCGCCGCGACTACCTTCAGGCTTATCGTCGCAACGGCGGAGACGACGAGGAAGTCGAGCGCGGCGCCGGAGATCCGCTCCATCTGTCCGTGGTCGATCATGAGGTCCTTCTTCGCGGCGCGCGCGCAGAGCTGCAGCAGGATGCCGCCGATCATGCACAGTGGAAACAGCGGGAAGCCGTGGAACACTCTCCACCCCGTCAGCCTCAGCAGCAAGAGAAGCCCAACGCCAATGGCGATGGACACGCCGACTATCGAGAGATGCCACGCAAGCGAATCAATGGAATCGCTCATGACGGTCTGGAAGCCGGCGGCCGGACGCGTCCGACGTGCGTGGACGCCGAGCCGTTCGCGGATCTTTCTGCGCTCGAACGGCACTACCTCGCTGACGATACCCTTTCTGTGCGCCCAGTTGACGAGCGCCATGCCGACCACAATGCCGACGACCATCCCGACCGTCGCCACCGTAAAGCCGAGCGCCGCGCCATCGCTCCATCCCGCCGCGGCGAAGCTCTCCGCCATTCCTCCGACGGTGCCGTGTCCGCCCTCGAAGCCAACCTCGAGGAGATTACCAAAGCACGGCGGCACGTCGCAGAACCTCGAGAGGACGAATCCAGCGAGACCAAGTCCGACGACATATTGCCCCCATGCCATGATCTGTCCGAGGACGAGCTGCGGAAACGCGAGCGACACGACCCTTTTGAGGCTGGGAAGCTTCGTGCCGAGGAAGAGCGTGGCGAAGACGACATTGATGAGAAAACCCGGGACCTTTCGCATGGCGCCGGTTATTTCGGGATCCACCCTGTCGCCGAGAGCGGAGAGGACTGCGAGCCCTATCGCCCCGCCGATTATGGAGCTCGGCAGATACAGACGCTGAAGCAGCGGAATCCTGAGCCGGGTGAACTTGCCGGCGACGAGGAGCCCGCAGAGGGATATGAACACTATAATGGCCAGGGGCAACGCAAACCTCCGTTCTTGGAATCGGCGGGGACAGTCCCCGGGAAATCTTGGATTTCCTCTTTCGCGCAATCCTCCGTCTGGCGCATATTATACAAAATTCCGCCTCGCCGCCGCAACGAGATACCGCGATACAAAAACACCGGGGACAGTCCCCCTGAAAATCAATAACTCCGACGGTTGACACAGGGGCTCCGTTACCACTTCGCCTCTTGCTGCGCGCTTTCCAACCGACAAGTTAGGTCAATCCGACGGGAGGGTCGCGCTTGTCGCGACAGAATATCTGACCACGATAGAGCACCAACCCTACACCCCCAAAAAAATCAGACTTGCGGATTTCCTCAGCTAGCACGGGTGAAAATTTGATATAATATTTAAGTGACTTGTTAAGGGCGGGAAGCCCTTGTATGATAAGTGAGGTTAAGACATGGCGAAACCGGTAAAAGAGACTCCGATTCTTTTCGGAGAGGAGGCACGTCAGTTTGAGGTGCGCATGCTGCATCCAAAACCGCTTTCCCCCGCAAGGGTCAAGGCGATTCGGCGTGACTATGAGTTCCTTCGCAAGAAGTGTGTCAACTGCTCATTCTGAAATGAAGCATAACGATACACTGCAGCTCAGGCGACTTGACGCTGGCGATGTAGTCAAACAATTTGACTGTGGGGATGAAGATCTTAATGACTTCATCCTCACGGATGCTCCCTTATACTATCGAGTCCGCCTAGCTACAAGCTACGTGCTGGAGGACAAAATATCGGGCGATGTGATTGGATATTTCAGCCTCGCTCACGACAGGATCTCGTTAACTGATTTTCCAAGTAATTCAGCATACAACCGATTCCGCAAGCAGTTCTTCGCACAAGGCAAGATGTTCAAGAGCTACCCTGCGATCAAGATATGTCGTCTTGCTACAGACAAAAGGCATAGGGGCTCGGGGGTTGGAGCAATGCTTGTCAATCTAATCATAGCTTCTTACAAAAAAGAGAACAGGGCAGGCTGTCGCTTCGTTACAGTTGATGCATACGCAGACGCACTGGATTTCTATTTCAAGCAAGGATTTCTGCCGCTTTCGAAGGAAGACGAAGGCGCGGACACGCGTCTACTTTATTTTGATCTGGAAAGCCTCCGGTCAACAGATGATGCGCTATAGGATTTTTCTGGGGACAGTCCCCCCGGGAAATCAATAACTCCGACTGTTGGCACAGGGGCTCCGTTACCACTTCGCCTCGTGCTGCGCGCTTTCCAACCGGCAGAAAACAGCGGGGACAGTCCATCTAGAATTCTCTTCCACCAATGAGTCATTGACCGTGACAACCACATAATCATTAGCGTTACTGCAGAACCGCCAGGTCCCTTCCTGCGGCAGGAAAATTACCGGACTTCTTATCCTTCGCACCGGAAAACTCAGGGACTGTCCCCTGAAAATCTCACTTATCACCCCTGACAGGTATTATATCACATATCCGCAAGCGACAACCCTCCGAACGATACCTTCCGCCGCGCCAGCTGAGGGTTCTTGGCGAAAAACACCTCAGCCTTTTTCTGCAGTGCGGAGATGTCGATGCGCTTGGGGTCACGCTTCACTTCAAAGAAATCAAGCCGTCCGGACACTTCGTCGTCGCACACGAGGTCGATTTCGTTCTCGCCCTTCCTGTCCCACCACGAATCCATGCGCGTGTACTTTTTCTCCTCGATGAACTTCCAGCGGAAATACTGCTCAAGCGCACGACCTGAAAATACCTCGTAGTCCCTCTCCGCGAGATTGCGCATGACGTCAAAGCGCTGGAGTTCCTTGAGGTACATGTTCTTCCAGACAAAGCGAAACCAGTATCGGAAAAAGCAGTCGTCAATCTCGTAGACGGACCGCTTGGCGCTTGGCGCGGAGAATATCGGAAGCCGACGGCGGACAAGTCCATACTCGCTTTCGAGCTTGGCAAGATGCGCCCCTACGTCCGTGCCGACGGCGTTTTTTATCTGCGAATATTCCGTCTGCCCCGAGGCTATCGCCGAGAGGATGGAAAAATAGGTTCCGTATTCCTTCCCGAACTCCTGCACGAGAATCGACACGCCTTCGTCAAGATAGGAAGAATCAAGCTGGAAAACAGAGTCAAGCATCTTCTTTCGCGTGAACGCGCCGTCGTCCATCAGCTGCTCGACATAACGCGCCACACCGCCTGTCATCGTCCAAAGGGAGAGAAGGCTGTCGTTGGTGTATTTGGGCGAATGTTCCGCCAGGATGTCCTTCAGCACGGAGACCCTGAACGGCTGAACATGGAGAAGCCCCGTGTTGCGTCCGTACAACGGCTCAGCCCTGTCCTTGAATATCCTGTCCATCAGGCGGTTGACGCTGCCGCAGACGACCAGATTCAGCTTCGCCTCCTTCTGCGCGTCGTCCCAGATGTTAGCCATTGAACTGAACACAGACTGGTTGACGCGGTAGAACTCCTGGAACTCGTCGATGACCAGCGTGACCGAACGCCTTTTCGATTCCTCCACGACGATCCTGAACAACTCCTCGAAGTGCTGCGCCTCTCCCACAAGGCGGACGCCGAGGACGCGTCCCATCTCCGCCTGGAACCCGGCGCACAGATCCTTCTCCGACTTGCGCGAGACATACAAGTAGAGATATGGCTCGTCCTCCAATGCCCGCTTTATGAGTTGCGTCTTGCCCACGCGGCGACGCCCGGTGACAACTGTAAAGCGGGCGCTCCTGCGGGACTTCTCGCGAATTTCCCGCAGCAGGCCAATTTCCATCTCCCTATCGTAGAACCTCATAATTTAACGATTGTTTATTTTACGGCCATTTAATACGCGACATATTATATCATCCCTCGTCGCACAATGTCAACGTCTCCATGTAAAGCGCCTTGTTCACCTGCGGAGGCTCCTTCGGACGGCCGATGTCCTTGCGCGCGCCCACTTTGTCCTACGATGGCCATGTTACCCATCTGCATTATAGACGCGCCGTCTCCGTGGCGGGCTTCCGCACGCAGCGACAGAAGAATTTGCCAAAAGTTATCGGATAAACTTGCGGTTACTTCCAGAACTCGCATTCAGTTCTGAACACGACGTGGCCTGGACTCTCGCCATCATTTAGCCCGCGACACTTATTGCAATATGTGACCGGGAGAGCTACATGCCAACAGCATGACAACGGCTGGCAAGGGGGCTCCGAAAACACGGGAACAGTCCCCCGGGAAATCCATTGATTTCCTTCCATGGAGACGCGGCATCCTTGCCGCGTCCACCCCTCCGCAGCAAATCCACCGCCCCGCCCGAGTTTTTTCGGGGACAGTCCCCAAGAAAGGCAACCCATTCCATTAATGGAGACGCGGCTTCCAGCCGCGTCACTCCCAGACTGCGACGCGGCAGGATGCCGCGTCTCCTTGACGAACAGCCAGCCATCGTAGGACCCACTGGGGACAGTCCCCCCGGGAAATCAATAACTCCGACGGTTGGCACAGGGGCTCCGTTACCGCTTCGCCTCGTGCTGCGCGCCTTCCAACCACCATACTAGTGTCGATCCAGCGTGAGGAAAACACAGGGGATGGTCCCCATGATTTCGTTGAAGGCTACGTCATAAACTATTGCACTATTGATAGAATCTATATCGACAAGATAGATGATCGCCAAGGATACCAACACGAGTTTGCGAATTTTTGATGATATCCCCAGGAATGATTACTGTTCCATCGGTAAATCCCTCCGAACTTAGCGGAATCTCTCGCTCCCCTACAACTATTCCATCTATCTCGAGATTAAATCGCATACTGTCCGAAAACCGATGCTTTAAGCCGTCACAAGAAACCACTCGTTTGGCTCTCACGACCATGAAGGCGTCTTTTCCCTGAATCAGCGGAACTGTCATTCGTGTTCCGCCAATGACTACGCGCGACACCTCAAACATTCCCTTTCCGTCTTCATTGCTAATCTCAAGAATTGGATTTGCCAAACTTCTTCCATAGCGATCTATTACCTCATAGTCGACAGCACGTTCAGACCGATCATCACCAACGATGACCTGGGAGACAAGTTCCTTGCTGACCGGCAGCTCGCAAAGATTAAGAACGGATCTGTCATACGCTCGCCAATCTGCGCGCCTAAGCTCTAGTCCATCTGGACCGCTCAATACAATTTCACCAAGCATCATATCACGATTCTCACTGGATATGGCGGGGAGCGTAGTTGCATCAACAAACCAATAATCAAACCGCGACGAAGGGTTGTTCTTCAGCACCTCCAATGCGGAAACAGCTTTGAGTTGACTAAACTCAGGCGAATAGATTCCCGCCAAGTGCTTCAATTTACGATTAGAAAGTCCGTACGCTATCCCACTTGACGATTGTGTCCCAATGGAAGCACCCTCCGTCATAGACCGCTCGCACTCCGCCACGAATATCCAGACTTTTTCATTGTGCCTGCATGACGAGTAATATGTGCAAGCCAACACAACTACCGCACATGCTGCGTACACAGGTAAACCCCACAACATAATCCTCCAAGCCGACTGCCCGATCCTGGCCCTAAGCATATTCGCCCCTTGAGCAACAAACATCGCCGGCAATGGCATCAACCACACAAGATATCTGTCCATATTTGTATTCTGCCATCCAGAATTTGCGACTACAAGACAAGTTCCCGCAGCGAGTACTAGCCATGGACACACACGGACAACAGTTTTGCGACTCCAATCTTGAGAAATCATGCCAAGCACCAACAGGCCACCCCCAAGCAACGGGACCACATGCAATTCCCTTGGAATGGAATCTGCCAATCCGAGCAAAAGCCCTTTGACTATTCTCAATGCGTCAGTTGCAATCATCGGAACTGCCGCCCAGAAATTATATGTTCTAAAATACCCTTTATTAGCTACACTGGAAAATTGACATTCGCCGGTCAGGCAATAGTTCAAGCCAAAAACTCCTAGTGCTGACAACATACCGAATGCAAATATTATCCAATCTCTGCAGCACTTCTCGCGCAATAGCAATCCACGAAGTATGATGGCAATACCAAACATTCCAACGCAGAACATGCCTTCGGGGCGAAACCAAGGAACGAGCAACAGCACAGATCCATAGACTAATGGTCTGCGGCGTGCCATACCGTACGCAAATATCGCACTCAGTGCCATCCAAATTCCAATATCGCTCTGTGCCAAGGCGCAAAAAACCGCCTGCCCAGACAGGACCACAAGCAAAGTAGCCAACATTCGAGTCGCTCTATCGGATATCCAAATCTCGAATGTCCTCTTCCAATACAGAAAATAAACAAGAAGAAAAATCGCATTAAGGAAAAATCCGACCGCCAGCAGAGAACTTCCACGAGCACCTAATGCATATGGCAAGGCAAGGATAAAAGGATAAAGCACCGAGGTTGTCCCTGTGGTGGTGATTTCGCCTGCTGAAAACGAAAACGGAGCTCCCTCAACGATTCTTCGTGCCCCTTGGCAATAGAGCAATGTGTCCGGCTGAGGTGCTGGAAATTCTGCAAAGTTTGTAGCGCAGAGCGCAGCGACAAGAAAAAACAACACCTCAACCAACCAAATCACAACAACACTTTTTTTGTCAATAACTTTCATAGCGCGCAAACCAAATTAAAATATAAAGAAGCGGATAGCCTCAGCCACCCGCCTCTTCGCATTCATTACCCATTGCCATTGTACGCAAAATCGCGTAGCAAGGGAATGCCTGCTATCAGTTAACCTTCCTGCTGCTGTTGCTGACCGCCAGCAGAAACAGAATCCTTGTCAAGAACATGCCAGGTCGCCTTGTCCGACGGTGCCAATGTAGTACCTATGCCGCAAGTTGGATCAACACCATCTGCGCCAATCGTATATTCACCGCCTGCAGGGCATGTCGGAGTTTTCTTAATATACTTGTCGGTGTTTCCCGCAATCTGATCAAGATCCGACGGGACCGAACCATTAGCCATCATCCACTGCTCTTTTGCCGTCTGAATCTGCTTCAGATTAGAGACACAGGAAGCAGCCTGCGCATTACGACGATACTTGACGAAGTTCGGGATCGCAACAGCGGCCAAAATGGCGATGATGGCGACCACGATCATGATTTCTACGAGGGTAAAACCCTTCAGCATCTTTTTCATGGTTGTGTTCCTTTTTGTTTGTTTATTTGCCCCGACACCATGCCGAAGCACAAGTTCTCTTGCAAATATCGTGCCAAGAACGAGGATTATGCGACAAAACTTGAGATTCTGTCATAAAATGTCATGTTTGGCGTTTTTGCACTGGCAAACTTTCTTGCATATTCGCGTTTTTGGGAATGATTTTCGCGGGAACGCGAAATTTCATCCCTCCGAAAGCTTCCTGTAGAGTGTCGAAAGGTTCACCTTTAGCGTCTCCGCGGCCTTTTCCTTGTCGCCACCAGTCGTATTGAGAATCTGCTCGATATATTCCTTCTCCTTGCGCTTGAGGAAGCTCTTGAGAGAAGTAGTCGCCTCCGCAGACAGTTCGGACGTCGGCCGATGGTCGACAATCTTTTGCGGCAGCAGGTCCTTCGTTATCTCGCCGCCCTGATAGAACGTCAGCGCGTGTTTTATCGCATTTTCAAGTTCACGGACGTTACCAGGCCAACTGTACGATTCAAGAATCTTAATAGCCTCCGCGGATATCTCGGGAACAGACCGCTCGTTAGGACGCTCCGTCTGGATAAAATGGCGAGCCAGGGGAATTATGTCCTCCGGACGCTTCCGAAGCGGCGGAATATCGATCGTTATTACGGCAAAACGATAGTAGAGGTCGCTGCGGAAAGTCCCCTTCACCACTGCCTCTTCAAGGTTCGCGTTGGACGCAGCAATGACACGGACATCGACTGGAATCGACTTCGTCCCGCCGACGCGGCGGATTTCCTTCTCCTGCAGAACGCGCAGTAGCTTGCCCTGGAGAATGAGCGGCATGGACGATATTTCGTCGAGAAACAGCGTTCCGCCGTTCGCCGCCTCGAAAAGCCCCACCTTGTCGGTCACAGCGCCGGTGAAACTGCCCTTAACATGCCCGAACATCTCGCTTTCAAGCAGATTCTCGGGGATAGCCGCGCAGTTAACGGCAACCCACGGACGCTTCGCGCGCGTCGAGTTGCGGTGAATCGTCCTCGCTATGACCTCCTTGCCTGTTCCGCTCTCGCCGTTAATAAGGACGGTCGCCGCCGTTGGCGCGACCTTCTGGATCGTCTCGCAGACCCCCATCATGACTGGCGACGAGGCGATAAGGTTCTCGAAGCGATAGCGCGACGGACGCTCGACAGGCACTGCGGAAACCCCAACCTTCGACACATGCTCCTCGGCGCGCTTGATGCACGCAATCATGTCGTCGACCTTGAACGGCTTCGTAAGATAGTCGAATATACCGTTCTTCATCGCATCAATCGCCGTCTCCACGCTCGCATACGCAGTAAGAAGAATAACCGGTATTCCAGGCGCAATCGCCTTGATCTCGTGGAAAAGCGCCATGCCGTCCATAGGAGTCATCCTCAGGTCGGTGACAACAATGTCTATGCCGCCGTCACGGACAATATCAAGCGCGGCATTCGCGTCCCTGGCGGTCTCTATGGTATAGCCGTTTGCCCTCAGCAGGCTTTGCAGCAGCAGAAGGATTCTCGGCTCGTCATCGACAATAAGAATCTTTGACATATGCAATAATTATACCATATTTTTGGGCATTTGAGGGCAAAGAGTCGCAAGATTATACTTTCGTATGCTTTGCCTCTCGCCAATAGGACCAGTAGCAAAACCCGCTTTTCTTGGTTTTGCCATTCCAACCAAGGCATTGTCTTTGGCATGGATTGTGCAACGCAACTTTACAGTGAAACTGCAACTTACAAAAGACAAGACGGTAGAAATTCGGCTTCCTGGCGGTGGCGGATCCAAGTCCGCGACCGACATCGCCGGCGTGGAGATGTTCTCTCCCGACTGCGACGGATGCCCTGCCGTCAGACTTATCAAGAAGAAAAAGGCATGGCATCTTGTAGCCGCCGATGTCGTAAAAGACCCGAACGGCACCCTGCCTTCATGCTGGGAGGAAACTCCGCACCAGCCGGTGTGGGAACTCCCGCGAGCCTTCCAGGCCCCTCACGCCGCGCTCGCCGTCAATTCCTCGATGGGCACGTTCTCCCAGTCGACGGCAGACGCGATTGTCCAGGACATGATGTCCGGTCTCGATGCGGCCAAGGCGGCCCCTGCGGCGAGTTCCGGGTCAAAGAAGTTCGGCATCAAGCGCGAAAGCCAACCGGCCGCGCCTAGAACGGCGTCGAAATCCGACACGCCAACTAGACGTCCGACTTTCCCGGATGCTGGAACGAGCGTGTCCGAGAACGGCAGGCGTTTCGTGACGCGTCCAATGGCCGAGCAGGGGTTCCACCTCTACTCGTCGCTTCCCGAATTCCAGACACTGTGGATTTCGCGCCTCCTCCCCGAAGGAAAACGTCCGACAGCCTCGTCGATCCAGGTTGCGGAGTCCGCGCTGATGGCAAGCGTATTCCTCCAGCCGGAATTCCATGCCGCGGACGGAAGCACCCTCGCGATCTTCGTACGCAACGAAGCGATCTTCTTCGCCGGATACAAGAAAGGCGAGCCGGTTCTCTGGCTGCGATGCCCCTCAGCCGGAGGAATCAACGCCATGCACACGGCTATAAAGAAGACACTCGGCGTTGGGGATGATCTCATCAGGTCGGTTCTCGAGGAATCACTTATTGATCCGCGACCGGCACTGGAACCATTCATCCGGCCCATATTCGCGCAGCTCGAGCTCTCGCTCGCGTACCTCTCAAGCAAGCACGGACTCAAGTTCGACCACGCGCTGCTGATGGGCCTTGATGCCGGCGCGGCGCTTTGGTCGACCTACGCAGAGGAGGCGCTTCGCCTGAAGCTCATTGCGCCGAATCCTTACGACGGACTCATCGTTGACAAGGGTGTTGAAACCGCCGATGCGACAGGGTATCTCGTCGCGCTCGGCGCGGCGATAGCAGGAGCGGAGGTGTCGCTATGAATTCATCATCGCTTCACCTAAACCTCCTGAAGCCGACCGAAAGGCGCTCATCATCCCCAATTAGGTTGAGGGTAATGCTCCCGATATGCGCCATTCTCGTGTGCGCGGGACTACTCTGCTGGTGGGGCATGCTCTTCACCAATCTTATGATGGCGAAGACGCAGGCTTCCGGCATAGAGGAGGATCTCGCGAACAAGGGGAAGCAGCACGCCGAGATCATCAAGCTGCGCGACGAGGCGCGCGAGCTCAAGCTCCAGCTGGAGCAGCTCGACTACTACAAAGCCGGGGTCCGCTCCGTTGCAGAGCCGCTCGCGAAGTTTGCGGAGATCGTGCCGATGCGCGTCCAGATCAAGGAGATGTCCTTCTCGCCGCTTCCGGCGCAGATCCTCCAACCGCCGGGCGCAAAAGCTCCGCTGTTCGGTCCGACGGAAAACGTCGAGACGCAGAAACTCGTAATCGCGGGACTGACGACCAAGGAAACGCCTGTCGTGTCGCTGATGGAATCTCTTTCGTCCGGATTCGAAAAGCTCGTGACGTCCGAGCGGAAGATCAAATCCTTCAGACAGGACAACGCCGAGGCAGAAGGACGCAAGCTCCTCAGCTTCGAGGTCGAGTACACTATGCCGGAAAGGAGGTTCGCGAAATGAACGGCGGAGTCTTTGACAACATGGCGCCGACCGCGAAGCGTTCGTTCATCGTTACGATCGTCCTTTTCGCGATTGCAGTCGTAATTTACCTCTTCTGTCTACAGCCATGCGAGGCAGACCTAGAGCGGACGAGGCGCAGTCTTTCGGAACTCCAGGACAAGCAGTCCCGCATGAATGCGGACCTCAGGAACGCCGGGACAGTAAAGAAAGACCTGGAGGACCTGAACGCCGCTCTGAAGGTGTACCAGGACGCGATGCTCGTTCCACTGCTCGAATCGTACGCGATGAGGGCTAAGACGCTGCTTGACCCGCTCATTCTCGGCGCAGGGCTGCAGGATGTGCAGTACAACAACGACACCTTCCGTGCCCTTCCGCTGCCCAACCCGATACCGCGGCAACTCCATACGCGCGCCGCCATCAAGGTTACTGCAACGGGAAGCTACCAGCAGGCGATTTCGTTCCTTCTCCGACTTGAGAAGGAGTTCCCGCTCGTCTCGCTGCGGCAGCTCGGAATCGTATCACAGTCGTCGCCAGAACATCAGGCCCTGACGTTCGTGCTCGAGTGGCCGGCGAAAGGAGGTTTGACCCGCAAATGACTACAGCAGTATTTCTAGCCGCTGCGATAGCCGTCCGAAATCCCTTCTGGCCAATCGGCTACGAGGGAAAGATGGAGGCAATATCCGCAGAGCCAGTCGTCGCCGTCGCGACGGCGAGCCCGGTCGAAGACGAAACCGCAACCTCGGCGATGCTCGCGCGCAGTTCGAATGCGGTGCTGCCCCGTCACTGGATTGCGGCGAGGAAGTCTCTTCGTATGGGAGGGACCGCCTCTGTAATCGACATAAACGCCGGAACAAAGCGCCACTGCGTGATGATCAACGGACTCGCCTACGGAAACGGCGACCTAGTTTCGGTCAACCACGACGGGCGGCGATTCACATGGCAGGTTCAAGGTCTCACCGAAGGCGAGACAGTCAAATTAAAGCGCGTACGCGCAAAGCTACTGGACAAAGAAGAAAATCTTAAGGAGATGACTAAATGAAAGCACAGGCAACATTTCTAATGACAATTCTCGCCGCGTCGCTCAGCGCAACGGCGCAGGAACAGGCGGCGGACTTCGCAGAAAACCCGTCTGCACTTTCTGTCCTCGCACAGGAACAGGCCACAGTGGCGGAAAAACAGCCAGAGGAACAAACCGCTCCTGTAGAGGAGCAGGCAGCGCCTGTAGAAGAACAGGCACCTGCGGCAGAAGAGCAGCCGGCTTCGACACAAGAGGAAGCGCCCGCAGCAGACGAACAGAAGCCAATGGAAACAGAAACGCCTGCTGGCGAAGTTGAGGAGGAAGACGCAGATGAACTTCCACCTACAGTCGAAGCAACTTCAGTCGCAACAGAGGAAAAGCCTCAGGAAGAGGCAATGCCAGCTGAGCAGCCTTCTGGGCAACTTCTATCCGTAGAGGACCAAATCGCCGCGCAGGAGAAGCTAGCTGCAGAACAGCAGCAAGAACAGCCTGAAGACAATAAGGCTGCCGCAGCGATGGAAGACGCAATCCAGGAAGACGACGTGGATGAAATCGACCTTGAGGAGGATGACTCCGCAATCGCCGCCAAAAAGCCGCAGATCAAAGGAGCGATCACCGAGGGCACGATGTCGCTAGTCGATATCGAGTGCGACGAGGCAACTCTTGCGGATATCCTTAGGCAGTTCCGCAAGACAACGGGTGCGAACATAATATCGGGAGACTCGACAAACCTCCAACGCCGCGTCTCCGTGTCGCTGAAGCGCGTGCCGTGGCTTGAAGGTCTTGCCGCTATTCTCGGTTCGCGCGGATTCCGTCTTGAGCCTCGCGACAACATTTACCGCGTCATTGAGGACGAACAGGTCATCCCCGTCTCCACACGCACGTTCACGCTAAACCACGCATCGGCGAAGGAACTCTCTGAACTCTTCAACGCGACATATGCGCCGAAGGACCAGAACGGGAAAGTCCGCTCGCCGATAGCATCGAGCTTCGCAGGGGCGAATGTCGTTGTTGTCACAGCCTCGGATAAGATCCTCTCCGAATGCGAGGCGATCATCAAGGCAGTAGATAAGGCCGTTGCACAGATCTACATCGAAGCAAGGTTCATTGAGCTCTCCTCCGAGGCAATGCACAAACTCGGCATGCAGTGGAACTCCCTCGAGAGCTGGGGTGCTTCTGTAAAGAACATCAACGGCGGATGGGAATACAACAACGGCAGGGCATCTAACTACGGAACGGTGCTTTCGTCTTCCACATCATCCAGGAATCCTAACACCAATGTATCCGTTGACGGCGAAGGCAAGACCACCACTTCCACATCCACATCTCAGAGCGAATCCAAGACATATACTGGCCTCGGTCCGACGACGCTCACTGCCGCACCAGGTGCTGCCCGCACTGCTGAGAACATGGCGTGGCACAATGCGCGCGGATTCTCCGGTCAGCTTTCGCTGGATGACTTCCGTCTCGCGTTGAGCGCCTTTGAGACGCTGACGGATGCGAAGATGTTCTCCAACCCCAAGATCATCGTCTCCAACGGCAGGGAGGCGAAAGTCGACATGACCACCAAGTACCCCAATGTTACGATCGACTCGAACTACACGGGGCGTGACTCGCAGAACCTCTCGATATCCACCAAGCTCGACGTGATTCCTGGCGAAGACAAGTTCATGTTCGCCAAGGAGGCGTTCTTCAGCTGGGGCATCGAGCTCTCGGTGACGCCGCGCATCTCCCCCGACGGACTCATCTCGGTGGAAATCGTCCCGACGATAAGCCAGTGCACGGGATATGTCGAGCCCAAGTCCAATCAGGACATAGCAACGCCCTACACGCAGTATCCGATCATCGAGGTCAAGCGCCTCACGACGGAGTTCACGATGAAGGACGGCGCGACGGCGGTTATCGGCGGACTTTCCAAGACCACTGAGGAAGACGTCGACTCGGGCATTCCGTATCTGCGCAAGATTCCGTGGATCGGTCCCAAGCTCTTCGGATGGAAGAGCCGCCAGAAAGACCAGAAGGAGATCATCGTCTTCGTCACCATCGGCATTGCGAATCCGGAAGAGCTGCCCAGGGACATTGGCCTTCCCAAGAACGCGATTCTCGGACGCGAATTCGTCCGTGGCAACCAGCTTGAGCCTGGCGACCGCGAGGGAGCAGCAATGAACGTTCTTCAGCTCGACATGAAGCCGCTTGAGGAGCAGAAGAAGGGAACAGTGACGATCACTCCGGCGCAGTAATGCGACGAAGTTGAGTAAAAGCAGAACGGGGCGCCTCAAGCGCCCCGTTTGTTTTGGGTAAAAAAGCCGGCGTATGCCGGAGAAATAAAAAAAGCCGGCGTATCCCCCTCGGCGAAGCCGAGCCCGAAGGGCGCGCTAGCGGGGGTGCGGACGTAGGACGACGGCGGCTTTTTGAATGCCCGCAGGGCATGAAAAAAGCCGGCGGCGTCCTACTCTCGCATGGGCGGGTCCCACACTACCCTCGGCGATGGAGCCCTTGACTTCCGTGTTCGGAATGGGAACGGGTATGACAACTCCT
>Ga0129306_1002630_pt1 | contig 15313 bp, 12 predicted proteins | sample P827metagenome_FD_94438 | JGI IMG/M metagenome (GOLD analysis project Ga0129306, IMG submission 94438) | Capybara group fecal microbial communities from Wisconsin, USA - P827 metagenome | ecosystem: Host-associated > Mammals > Digestive system > Large intestine > Fecal | place: USA: Wisconsin...
AATTTCCACTAAATTTAGAACCTTCTCCTACTCTTATTGCACCTGTATCTCCATCACCATTATATGGTAATATATCAATAAATGAATAATCTGCAGTTTCACCTGTATTATTATATGCTTTTAAAATATAACTAAATGGAGTATCTTTATCAACTACGCTACCTGCTGAACCAATTTTTTGTTCTGCAATAACTTCATTAACTCCAGTTCCATAGATAACAAAACTAGCCATAGTATCAGTAATTCTACTAGTATCTCTATCTCCATCAATATTAACAGCATAACCAATTGATTTAACAGTAATTGCGTTAGTTTCTCCATGTAATCTTGGATTTAATTTTGTTCTAAAGTAAATACTTGCTAAATCCATATTTGGCTTAGTATAAGGTAAACTATAGAATAATGTTGTATTTTCAGAATCAGTATCAACTCTATATGGTTGAATTAAACTATCATCTTGGATATATACTAATGAATTAGGTATCATAACAGCTATTGTAACTGATTTAATATACCATGAATCATCAGCGCCTACTTTAATATTATTATCTTCTATAAAAGTATCAACTTTATATGTAATTGTATCATTATCAGTTGTTCTATATGTAGTCTTTAGTGATCCATCTTGATTAGTATTAGTAACAGTCATATTTTGTCTTAATGTAAAATCAACTATTTTTAATGATGATCCATAAGGAGCAGATGACTCTCTAATAACATCACTTTGATTATATATAGTCTTTAAGTAATTATCTGGATTAGTCATACCTTCAACATTAGGTGTATAGTAATATAATTCACTATCATAATCAGATGTACTTGCCACTGTTGTAGCTTGATATGTTTGTGTTAAATCGCTAACATCTCTTACTCTAACACCAACTTTAATATTAACCTTACAATTATCAGGTAAATTAACACCATTTTTAGTTTGAACTATAACTTTACTAATTGGTATTTCAGCCTTAATAGGTTGATCGTCAGAACCAATCTCATCAGTTTCATAAACTGCATCATAAATACTATTATATGAAATATTACTTAAATCATTAGCATCTTTAATACATGGTCCACCATATAAATTTTGGATTTGATTAACATCATAATATCCTAAATCTAAGTATGAACACATTTCTGCTGCTAAAGCTTTATTTTCTTCACCTAAAGGTAAAGAATATGTATCTTGCATAACATAATTACCAGCATCAAATGAACCAGTAACATATTTTATTTCAAAATCATCTTGTGAAATACCTTCACAATCTTCTTTAAAGTTTTCTCCACATTTAATTTCTACACTAACTTGCTTAGTAATATCATTAGCTTCATCTTTATATGGAACAACTCTAAATGCATTTGTATCAAATTTAGATACTACTTTTAATCCTTGATCAGAATCAGTTTTTTGATAGTAGAATTCATTATTATAAATAACTTTTGTGCCTCTACTAACACTAGTAACTGTTTTATTTTCATTTTCATCATAGAATTTAGCACTTAAATTATAATATGGTGCTCTTTCATAATAATCATTTAATAACGAAGCACTAACTGGATCTCCAGGTGTAGTATTCATATCACCAACTGTTACTGAGTTTGTAACAGCATCTCTACCATCAGCTTTAACTCTTTGTGAAAAATTAGTTAATGCTACGGTAGCAATATATGGTGAATCGCTAGACAAATTGTTACCTGCTGCTCCAAGTGTAGGTTGTGCATGAACTAAATTATAACCTGTTAAACTTACTGCAAAAGTACTATCTGAACTACTTGTAACTGAAATAGTTCCTGGATATCTAACTTCTTTATTTAAATCATTAATATCTTTTGTACTATATGGTAAATTGCTATTTACTGGATTAGCACCAGCAGTAGCATTAGATGTGTAATATCTAATCCATTCAGTTTTAGAAGTAGCTGGAGCTTGTCCAGATTGACTAAACATTACATTAAAGTTAATTCCATCAGTAGGATATGTTAAACCTTGATATCCTCTACCTTCTCCATCTGGATTTGATAATCTAATACCAAGTAAATATGTCATATATCTACCATTTGTTTGAGCATCTAAATTACCAACTTGATCATTAGAAGCAGGAATTAAATCATATATAAGATTTCCTGGTTTAGAACTTACAACAGTTGGCATATAGTTTCCACTCCAATTAGTAGGTCCTTTTACTCTTGTCTTATAATTATCATTTTCATATTGATAACAGTTTGGATATGCTGAATCACTATCATTTGGACATTCACTATTTAATCCTAGTGTTACACCGTTATAATTATCGTTTCCATCGATTTTAAATTCAAACGATGGATTAATTTTATAACCGTTAGGTGCGTTATTTACATATAAAATAATTGAATCATTAAATGAATCATATGTATCTCTATCAGCAAAAGTATAAATTTTGCTTTCTTCTCCTGGAAGACTTTCTTTATCAAATGATACATAATTCTTATCATCATTATTTAAAGTTACTTTAACAGTTACAGATACTCCATCAAGTTGTCCTTCTGGTCTATCACCATCTTTTAATAAGTAACTAAAATCATATTTAATTGTATCAAAAGACTTAACCAATCTATTTGTACCATTAGCATCATAAGATGGATTATATCCCTCTATTGACGAATAAGATATACTATCACTAGCACTATAATCAAATCCATCGCTTTCATCAAAATTAGTACCTGTAGTTATATTAGTTAATTTAATATAATCATACTCAGCACTTGTAGTAGAAGCCTTTGTTATTTTATAAATAATAAAGCTTCCCCCTAATAAGATAATAAATAATGCTATATAAATAGCTATCTTTTTATTTTTTAATTTATTGTTCATACATTTCACCTATTTTCATAAAAATTATAACATTATAGAAATAGTTTTTCAAGCATTTTAAGACTTTTTTAAGTAAAAAAAGAAAAGAATTTTATTCTTTTCTTATATTAGTTCTTTATAAATATTATAACTATCTAAAGTAAATACATTTAATACTACTTTTTCAAAGAAATTATCATCCTTTAAATAGTCTTTTATTGTATCTACTATTAACTTAGCAATTCTCTCTTTATCATCCATTTTTACAGTTAAATTTGGGATACAAATCTTCTTTAAATCATTCTTTTTAGCAAGTTCTAAAGAATTAACAATACATAATTTAATATTTTCTTCAACTGAATCATCTATATTATTTACATCAGGAACTACAGTATGAATAATATGATCACAAGGTAAATTATATCCATCAGTCAAAACTACCTTACTAACCTCTATTTCTTCTCCCCTTGATATTTCACTGCATTTTAATCTTAGAGAAATACCAGCATAACTATGTATTTTATTATCTATACAATTATGATTAGGTTTAAAACAACCTGTTAACTTACTAGTAGCATAATTAACTATCGCATCACTCTTAATTGTAGTTATATCCCCTTGCCATAAACTTAACTTATCAGGAAAACTATCTATATCAATTACATTCTTTTGTTCTAATTCCTTTTGAAGTAATTCATTCTCTTTTGCTACTATTTCATTTGGAATTTGTTTAGGTTCTCTAACGTTAATTAATCCCCTTAATAATTCCCTTTTATTAATGTATTCTTTAGGAACATCAATAACAGGATGCGAGGCTTCTTCTAAAAAATATTTTATTAAATCATTAACTAATTGTTCCATCTTTTCACCTAATAATATTATATAACAAAACAAAAAAAGAAAATAGACTAAAACCTATTTTCTTTTAAATATTTGAGTAACAATAATACCTAATCCTAAACATAATAATATAAATGAACATAATCCACCTAATATAGGTATTAACTTAATTAAAGATACTATTAATAAACCAACAATCATTAATAAATAATCATTTTTAATTTTATTACCGAAAACTAAACTAGATAATTTATATGTACTAAATATGGTAGAAACATATATAGCTATAAAGTATAGAACTAATGAAATTAATCCTAAACTTAATCCTGCGATAGTTATCATAACAAATACTGCTGCTATTGGACAAACTATTAATGTTAATAATCCAAAACCAAATGCTGATAATAATTTTTTATTTTCAATTTCTTTAATTTTCTTAAATAAACTTGGGAATAATAATATAGATATTAATCCAACAACTAATATATTTAAGAATGAAGTAAGTGCATCTAATAGTTTGCTACCAATTGTTGCTACTTTGAATTTAGATTCAAAATTCTTATCACTTTTTATTTTAGTAGTTTCACCTAAAATTTTAGCATCTTTGCTAAAAGTAATAGTAGCATCTTCATTATATGATAATCTACCATTAATAATTGTATTACTATTAATAGTTATATTATTTCCTTCTACATGTAAATCACCATTAATAACACCATCAATTGTAATGTCACTACCAGCTATGTATGCACTTCTTCCAATATTGTTAGTAACACTAATTATGTTTCCTGCGACATATAAATCTCTTTCTATAGTAGAATTACTGATTGATATATCAGAACCTGCGATAAATCCATCCCTAAAAGATGCATTATCAATTTTTATTATATTTCCTGCAATAAAAGCATAATCACTTTTTCCAGAAACTGTTGCATTATTTCCTGCTGCAAATAATATTCCATTAATATCAGCTTTTACATCTACTTTGTTTCCAGCAACAAATGAAGAACCAGCTAAGTTTTCTTCAACTAAAACATTATCATTAGTTCTAAATAAATCTGTTGATGCTGCATGAACACTTGTAAAACTAAAAGCAATTAATATTAATAAAACTCTAAAAATCTTTTTCATATTACCTAAACCTTTCTATCATCATTATAAATCATAATCATCTAAAAATGAATATGTTTTATCATTTTTTTTATAACCTAATACACAATTTAAATTTATATTATTAAGTGAAGTAAAAATATTACTTTCTACATTCTTATTAGTCTTTTTAAGTTCTTTTATAAGCATTTTAACTTCTAACCTTTTTCCTTGATTAGATTTTGAATCAGTAAAAGAACAAGCACAGTTTATAAACTCTAAATTATTATATTTAGCAAATGAAATAATATCATCTTCATGTACTAAATATAAAGGCCTAATAAGTTCTAAACCTTCAAAATTTTCACTATGTAATTTTGGAAGCATTGTCTTAATTTCTGATGAATATAACATAGCAAGTAAACTAGTTTCAATTACATCATTAAAATGATGACCTAAAGCTATTTTATTACAACCAAGTTCTTTTGCTTTACTATATAAAAAACCTCTTCTCATTCTAGCGCACATATAACATGGTGCTTCTGGATTAAGTTTATTAGCAACTTCAAATATATCACTATCAAACATCTTAATATCTATTCCAAGAATCTTAGCATTCTTTTTTATTTGTTTAATAATATCTTTTTTATATCCAGGATTCATAACAACATATTCGGCTTCAAATTTAAACTTACCATGATTAATTAATTCTTCTATACATTTAGCAAGTAAAAATGAATCTTTTCCGCCACTAATACAAACCATAATTTTATCATTTTCATTTATTAGTTTATAATCACTAACTGCTTTTACAAATTTAGAATAAATATCTTTTCTAAATTTAGTGATTAAACTTCTTTCTATCTCTTTTTTTCTATCCATATTTTTCACCAATTACTAATAAAAACTATTCTTCATTCTCTTCTTCAATACCAGTTTGTTTTTCTTCTATTGTTATATTATCTTCAATAATAATTGAATCTTTAGGTATTTCTATTCTAATATTATAATAGTCTTTATCTATCTTAGTAAGAATTATGTCTATATCACTTATATTTAATTGATCATATTTTTTATTAATTCCTAAGAATAATTCATTACCAATTAAGTATTCATTAACATCAACTTCTTCATCCATAATAAAATCATCTAAATCTTCTTTATTTAAAGATAACATTAAGTCTATAGAAACCATTTCATTTTTACCTTCAATATATATTTCAGGATATTTATCGTTATTAATTTCTCGAAAAACTACTTCTGTTAATCCAATTTCAATATTATTTTTATTATATATAAATAAACTCATAAACCCTCCTATATATTAAGTAAATACATTTCAAAGCCAAAATTTTTATCTACTTTACCAGTTACTATATCATAATCAAGTTTAGATAATTTTTCTAAATTATCTTTTAATTCATCTATTGAATAATTATTCTTCATAGCTAAACTAATTCTATATGGATGTTCTTTTAAAATAGTTATTATTTCTTTTTCAGAATATCCACCATTTCTCATTATCTTAACTTGTAAATATAATCTAAATTGATTTGATATTGTTATTATAAGTTTTAATGGATCTTCTTTAGCAAGTATTAAATCTTGGTATATACTATTAATTTTAGATTTTTCTTTATTAATAATCGCATTAGTTAATTCAAATATATTTGTTTCTAATGTTTTAGTTATTACTTCATCTATATCTTCTTCAACTATCTTTTTATTACCATCTTTGTATATAAAAAGCTTATCTAATTCTTTCATAATTAAACTTAATTCATAACCAGTTTTACTAATTAATTTATCCACAGTACTAGATGATATAGAATAACCAGAATCTTTTATATAATTCATTAAATAATTATTTAATTTATAACTTTCTATTTTATTACATTCATATGTTTTACTAACACTTGATATTAACTTAGATATCTTTTTTCTAGAATCTATTTTTTCTTGTCTTAATATAAATATAATTGATACATCAGAAAAAGCATTATCTATATATCTAATTAATTCATCTACTGAATCTTTACTATTAATATCATCACTAGAAGATAAAAATATAGAATTATCACATATAATAAGTTTTTTATTTGAAAACATATTAACAGTACTAGCTTCTACTAATAAAGTATTAATAGTATCACTATTCATATCTAGTTTAATAATATCTTCACTAGATACTTTAGTACTTTTAATAATTTTATTTATATTTTCTTCAATTAAATAATTTTCTAAACCATATAATAAATAAAACATATTTCCACCCAAAAATATTATAACATTAAAAAAAGGTTTATTTATATAAATCTTTTATATTTTTTATATATATAATGTCATATCACAGATATTTTTTTCTAAATAAAAAAAATATGTTATAATTTTTTTAGGTGATAAACTATGGCTATTAAAATAGAAAATAATGATAATATTAAAGAACAAGTTAGTTTTATTATCAAAAATATACCAGAAGATGTTCCTAATATAGAAAAAGTTAGATATGTTTATATACAACTTGGTAAAATTTTTTGTTATGACTATAGGGTTATGACTAATGAATATGATTTAACTACTTTTAATATAGATACTACTAAAGTTATTAACATGTATCAAACTTGTTACCAAATTAGTGATGTATTAATGCAAGTAATTAATAAGATTGATGGCTGTGAAGCAACTATAGTTGAAAGATTTTTAGATCCTAGATATAATCAACAACATGTTTCTACAGGTGTTATTGTTGATGGAAAGAGATATTTACTTGATTTAACACTTGATTTATATAATATTCAAAGTGGTATGAGAACAACTAACTTTGCTAGTAAACAACATGTTACTTCTGAATATCCAGACTTTATTAAACCATTTAAAAAATTCTCACTTTCAGATAGTGATGATGAATTAGATTGTGAAACTATGGATAAACATTTAGGTTTTATTACTGATGGTTATACTGATGAAAAAATAATTGACTTAGCAAATGAATTTCTAGAAAAAGATTTTAGTGGTTTAACAGATTATGAAAGAATTGATTATAAAATTAAAGAAATTAAAGAAAAGTTATTTAAGATTCAATTTGATGGTAATAACGAAGCTTCTTTATACATAGATAATGTTTTAAAACATTTTATTTCTAGAGGTGAAAATATACCTACTAAAAAAATTAATTTATTTAAAATAAATGAAGATGATTCTTTAGAAGTAATGAATATATATGTAATATATATTGGAGAACAAGCAATGTATTATAGATTCTTTGCTAAACTTGGTTTTGATAGAATTAGTGAAGATATAATATATAAACTAGCTGAAGATGGTTGGCAAACTAATTCTAATGCACTAGATAGATTTTGTACAGGTAAAAATAAAGATGATGATTTAGATAAAAAATTAAAAAGAAGTTATTAAACTTCTTTTTTTACATAAATCTTATTCCAAAGCTTTTATATATATGACCTGCACTAGGTAAATTAAATGCTTTAGTAAATATTAAATTATATATTTCATCTACAAATACTAATATACCTATTGTATAACTAATTACTAAGAATACTTTTCTTGGTATTTTTTTAGCTAAATATATACATCCTGGAACCATACCATAAACTAAAAATAAAGAACTAAATGCAAAGAAACCTACACTTCTAAGACATATATATCCACCTATATTACCAAAATTTAATATTTCTACATTATAATCCCAGAATCTTAAACCAAATACTTTATCTATTACAAATCCAGAACCAAGTTCTAATAATCCTGTAATTAATATTGATAATAAAAATACTTTTAATGGTTTCTTTTTAAACTTATGACATATTATAAGAATTAATACAGCTCCTATCGCATATATATTTATCCAAGGAAGAAAGTTTCCACCTCTCCAATATACATATTTCATACCCTGATCAAAATAATAAAAAATTACTTCATAAATAAAACCAAATAACCCAGAAAAAAATACAACTAAACAAGCTATACCTAGCATTAATTTATTATCTAGTTTTAATTTATCATTCATATAATCATTAAAAATTTTCTTCATATACTTCACCTACTATAATCAGTATAACAAAAAATAGATATTAAGAATATCTATTTTTTGTTATTTTACATTATTAATATATTAAAAACCTCTTTCTTTTAATTCTTCTACTAGAGCTACATAGAATTCTCTAACATCAAATCCTTCTATATTTTCTCTATTTAAATCAATCATATCTCCATGAGATATTCCTCTTTTTTTAGGAGGATCTAAAAATATAAAGTTTTTACCATATTTAAAAGATTTTTCACCTACTAAACCATCATTAGGGCCATCAAACATTTTAACAAAACCATTTGATAAATTAAGTGGGAACTTACCTCCTCTACCATTAATTAGTTTAGAACCTACACATAGATAATAAACATTTTTCTTAGGTTTTAATTCTTTATTTAATTTTTCACAAGAAGAATGTCTTAAATCATTTACAGAACTTAAAAAATCTGGTTTTTTATCTCCTAATTTTTTTAAAGCAGCATTATATGTTTTAGCAACAGTATTAGCAAGTCCTTTAGGAGCTTTTTCAAGTAAATAATCTGCGAATTCACAACCTTTATTAGGAGTATTAATCATAGTTAAACTAGCAACATATTTATCCATTCCAAGTTTCTCAATTGCATATCTTGAATCAAGTCCACCTTTAGAATGTGCGATTATATTTACTTTTTTAGCACCTGTTTCTTTTAATATTTCTTTAATTCTTATACTTAATTCTTCAGCAGATTCTTTTATTGGAGATGCTGATTCATGATTTCCATAAAAAATAGTCGCACCATTCTTTTTAAGTTCTCCTGGTATTCTTCCCCAATAATCTAAATATCTATAATCTCTAAAGAATATTCCATGAACCATTAATATTGGATATTTAGTCTTACATACTTCATCTTTTTCTCTAGATTTATCAAGTAATATTTTATCATTTTCAAATTTACATTCTTTTTTAGTAATATTAATTATTTTAACAAGTTCAACTAAATGCGCTATTGGAACTAAGCCAAGTAATAAACCAACTACTCTATTTTTAACGCCTAATTGAATTGATGATGTATAAACTCTAATCATTCCATTCCAGAAAATAATTAATTCAAATAAAAATACAAATAATATATTTAACCAATTTATTTTTCCATTTTTAATACTAAATAATAATAAATTTATAAAGGATAAAACTAAATTAAATAAGAATATCTCAAGTAATAAATAACCTCTTTTAATTCTATTTAAATTTCTAGTTTCTAACTTCTTCATAAAAGGAATAAAATTAATAATTAAACCAATTAATATACATAACCATGCATTTAATTTAAATATATAAAAATTAGAACATAAAAAATATATAATTGAATAAAAAATCATATTATCACCATAAAAATTATAACATAAAAAAAAGAATTCTTAAACGAATTCTATTTTTTAATACCTTTTACTCCATTAGCTGCGAATCCTTGTAAAATATTTGAATCAAAAGAGTAAGTAATTTTATTTCTCTTTTTATAATTTTTTATACCATTATTTATCATATCATCTAATAAATCTCTATATTTAATTCCTGATTCTTCCCATAGATAGAACGCTAGTGATCCTGGTATAGAATTAATTTCGTTAATGTATACTTTCTTAGTTTTGTCATCTATTAAGAAATCTATTCTACATACTGAAGATGAACCAAGTACTTTAAATGCCTTTAGAGCAATATCTTCAATTTCTTTTTGAGTATTCTTTGGTAAATCTGCAGGTATTTTTCTAGCAGCACTAAGCATTCCTTTAGAACCACCCTTAGCACCTTTAGTTTTAGAAGAACCAATATATTTATCTTGATAAGTTAATAATTTATTCTTAGTAGTAACTTCTTCTATAGCACTAACTTTTTCATTATCATAATTACCAAATACTGATATATTTACTTCTTTTAAATTTTTAACTACTTCTTCAACTAATATTTTATTATCATAAGAAATAGCATCATCTATAGCATCCATTAATTCATTTCTATTATCACAAACTTTAATACCTACACTACTACCAGTTCTAGAAGGTTTAACAATAACTGGATATTTTAATTTTTCTATATCATCAATTACTTTATCTTTATCATTATAATAATCTGAATCATAGAACCAAGTAAACTTAGTCATAGGAAGATCAGCTTCTTTAAATATATCTTTCATGAATACTTTATCTTGTCCTACTACAGATGCATAAACATCTCCTCCAACAAATGGAATACCTATTGACTCTAAATATCCTTGTAAAACTCCATCTTCAACATTAGTACCATGTACTATTGGAAATGCTATATCAATTTCATTAACTATGTTCTTTGGAAATTTTTTGTTTTGTAAAACAAATCTTCCATTTTTATAATATAGAACTACATTCTTACAATACTTTTTAAGCATATCAAAATCAGAATATGTTTCAACATCTTTTAACAATTGTCCTGTATACCATTCTCTTTGCTTAGTTATATATATTGGAACAACATAATATTTATCTTTATCCATATTTTGTATAGCTTGCATAGCGGAGATTATACTAACTTCATGTTCAACACTTTCTCCACCAAAAATAACACCAACTTTAATCTTTTCCATACTTCCTCCTACTCATTATAACTATCTGGTAAATCATTTTCAAATAACGCATAAACTTCTCCTGGTAAGCCACCTAAAAACTTATATGCTTCTTTTACATCATTATATATAATTATATTATCTTTATTATACTTTTTCTCAATTAAACCTTCATATATTGGTTTAGTCTTTTCTTTTCCAATTAATACTACATAATCAGCAGCATCCGCAATTTGTTTACCAAATTCTTTATTTAAATAATCTTCATCTTTACCAAGTTCTATCATTCCTGGAGTAACCATAACTTTAGTTCCTGGCATCATCTTTAATACTAAGCATGCATTCTTAGCTCCCTCTGGATTAGAATTATATGCATCATCTATCATATAAAAATTATTTATTCTCTTTATCTCTAATCTATGTTCAATAGGTTTAACATTTTTAACTGCTCTTATTAAATCTTCTTTAGGTATACCAAACTCATTACCTAAAGCAATAGAGGCTAAAATATTATAAATATTATGTTTTCCTAACAATTTAGATTCAAACTTATATTTATTTTTGTCACCCTTAAAAACAGCATCAAAATGTACACCTTTATTATCACATTTAATATTCTCAGCAATAACATCTGCACTCTTATCATCAATACCTATCCAAACAATTTTACAATTATTTTTTAACTTATAATCTACTTGTTTAGGATCATCTTTATTTAATATACCTATTCCATCACTTGGAAGAGATTCTATAAGTTCAAATTTAGTTTGCTGAATTTTTTCTCTACTACCAAAAGACTCTAAATGTGCTTCACCAATTCTAGTTAAAATACCATATTTTGGATGAACTATATCACATAGTTCTTTTATTTCGCCTTCTTTATATGCACCCATTTCTGCAATAAATACATCAGTAAATTTATCTAACATAGTATTTATTGTAATCATAAGACCATAAGGAGAATTATAATTTTTTGGAGTTGGTAAAACATTATATTTAATATCTAAAATATCATTTAATATATTTTTAGAACTAGTTTTACCATAACTACCAGTAATACCTATAACTTTTAAATTATTCATAGAATTAATTTTATTACTAGCTTTATGTAAATAATAAAAATATACTAACTTTTCAATCGGTTTATTTAAAATACATGCAATATAAATAATTATTCTGTTTAAATAAACTAATATTAAAAATATTAATAATGATATAAAAACAAATTTAACATCTTTAAAACTAATAACCATAAATATTAATGGTAAAACATAAATAACAAATGTAGTTACTATTATTCTTTTAATTCTAGCTGTATATACTAAAGATTTTTTCTCATGTTTTTTATCATAATTAGATTCACTTCTAATATTAATATAATCTATAACATATATAATAATATCTAATAATAAACTAATAAGTATTAATGCACCATTATCTTTAAATAAAGTAATACATAAGATTATTAATAATATTGATATTAATTCTAATGAAATAAATTTTTCATTCTTGTATAACCATTTTAAATATCTATTATTCTTGTTATATAAGTTTTGTTGTAACATATGTAAAGTTTTTTTAGAACGTTTAAATAACATTATAATAACAAGAAATAATAAAAATGCTATTAACGGATACATATTATTTCACCCCCAAAAAAGAATTTAATATTCTTATAACTTGATCTAAATTTTCTAAGTATGCATAATGTGTTCCAGGTAAAACAATTAATGCTGCATCTTTCATTTGTTTTTCTGCTTTTTCAGCTAAATATAATGGTGCTTCTGTATCATTATCACCCCAAATTAATAATGTAGGTGCAGTAATCTTTTTAGCATTTTCTAATAAATCTTCATTTACCGTCTTAACAAGTACTTGTCTCATTATAGGACTGGCAGCTTTATAATCTCTACTACCAATATAATTTTTCATAATTTCAGCAAGCCATTTTAATCCTGGAATCTTTTTAATTTTTTTAAATATTCTTGTTTTTAGTGGTAATTTTTTTTGTTCTCTAATACAAGGTGCTCCAAATAACACTACTTTAGAAACATTATTTTCTTTTTTAGAACTATATTTAATAGCTATTCTTCCACCAAAAGAATGACCTATTAATATAGGATTCTTTAATTTTAATTCTTTAGCTAATTCTTCAACAACTTCAACATAATCATCATTGCTATAAGCTTCTTTTGGTTCTTCACTATTTCCAAATCCTGGAAAATCTAAAATAGTAATATGAAAATCTGAAGATAACCTATCTCCAATAAACTTCATCATTTCTATATTTTGTCCCCATCCATGTAAAAGAATAATATCTTTACCCTTTTCATTTCCGTAACAAATATAATTTACACTATTTCCTTTAATATTCATTTTCATAGTACCACCTTTATAATTATATCATTATTTACACTATTTTAGAATAGAAATTTATTATTTATGTATACTTCCAAATAAAAAATATTTTGTAATAATTTACAAAATATTAGAATCTTTTTTATTAGATTTAATTATATCTGCGAGCATTTTTTCTTGATTAGTTAATCTACTAACTGCTTCTTCTATAACAGTAGTAGTTACAGACATATATTTAATTAGTTCATCTATTTTTTGTTCGACAGATAAATCTTGTTTTAATGGCATTGATCCAAGTGGAGTTATCTTTTTATTTTGACCTTCATCAACACCTTCATTATTAAGGGATATTGGTGAAACAGGATCTAATATAATTGGATTTTCTATTGGTTCTATTTTTTCTTTTTTAGGTTCTTTTCCTTCACCAATGCCATAAATTGCTTGCTCTAATTCCTGTCTTTGTTTAATTAAAGCTTCTTTAATTGCTTCAACGCCTTCATTAGTATTAATTACCTTATCATTAGTATCTTGAATTACTGTTCCCATTACATCATTTATATCTTCTAAATTACCCATATATTCCCTCGTATACTTTCCTATTATAATTATAAAATTCATTATTATAATTAGTCAATAAATTATATTATTACTTGATATTTAAATGTAAAGAAAAAAGATAGTTTTCTATCTTTTTTCTTTATAATCATTTATTTCATACATTAATTTTTTAGTCTTTTCTTCACTTAATTCAACTAATGGACTTCTAAGTATTCCAGTATCCATACCCATTTCTTGCATGGCTTTTTTAACAGGTATTGGATTTACGTCACTAAATAAAGCTCTTATTACTTTTAATGATTCTAATTGTATTTTTCTAGCTTCGCTAATATTTCCATCTAAATAACTTCTAACCATATTATGAGTTTCTTCTGGGAATACATTAGCAAGTACTGATATAACACCTTTTCCACCTAAAGAAAGAATTGGTACTATTTGATCATCATTACCTGAATATATATCTAATGCATCTAAAGATGCTAATGTAGCAACTTGTGATAAATTACCACTAGCTTCTTTAATTGCTACTACATTACTATGAGTATTTGCTATATCAGCAGCTGTTTCAGGCATAATATTAACACCAGTTCTAGATGGAACATTATACATAATAATTGGAATATTAACACTATCTGCTATTTGTCCATAATGATACTTTAAACCATCTTGATTAGTCTTATTATAATATGGAGTAACGATAAGTAAACCATCAGCTCCATTTTCTTCGGCTTTTTTAGATAATCTAATAGCTTCTAAAGTATTATTAGCACCAGTACCAGCAATAACAGGAACTCTTTTATTAACAATATCTATACATCTTCTAATACATTCATCATGTTCTTCGAAAGATAATGTAGATGATTCACCAGTTGTTCCACAAATAATTATTGCATCTGTCTTATTAGCAATTTGAAATTCAATTAACTTCTCTAATCTATCGTAGTCAATAACATTATTACCATTTTCATCAATCTTAAATGGTGTTATTATTGCTACTCCAGAACCTTCAAAAATAGA
>Ga0129306_1002631_pt1 | contig 15310 bp, 8 predicted proteins | sample P827metagenome_FD_94438 | JGI IMG/M metagenome (GOLD analysis project Ga0129306, IMG submission 94438) | Capybara group fecal microbial communities from Wisconsin, USA - P827 metagenome | ecosystem: Host-associated > Mammals > Digestive system > Large intestine > Fecal | place: USA: Wisconsin...
CAGAAGCTCACCCAGCAGCAGCGGGCTGTGGAGCAGTACAGCCGGGCGCTGGTAGCGGCAAACGATAAGCTGAAGGAAAACTACGACCGCCATCAGGATTACACCCAGCGGCTGGAGCAGGCCAAAGCCCGTCAGGAAGACCTGCGGTTTGAAGTGGAAGCGGCTACCGTCGCCTATGAGAATTACCGTGATTCCCTGGGCGAAACGGACTCCGCCACCATCGCCGCTAAGCAGAATCTGGAAGCCTATCAGCAGGAATACGAGGAAGCCACAGCCGAGGTTACCAAGCTGGAAGGCCAGGTCAAAGCCCTGCAGAAAACCATGCAGAACAGCGCGGACGCGGTCAGCAAGGCGCAGACCGACCTGAACAACGCCAAGGCTGCTGTGAAGGATACGGAAGCAGAGATCCGCAGGCTGACGGAACAGCTATACCGGATGCAGTCCGCATGGACGCAGGCAGGCGAAGCCCTGACAGCCATCTCCAAGAAGTGTGAGTCCATTTCCAAGGCTATGACCAAGGCCGGGAAATCCCTCACAACCCACGTCACGGCTCCCATTACGGCGCTCGGCACTGCTGCCATAAAGGCCAGCATCGATTATGAATATGCTTTTGCCAATGTCCGGAAGACCGTGGATGCCACCGAAGAGGAATACGACCGCCTGTCCGACTCCGTGAAGCAAATGAGCACGGAGGTCGCCGCCTCCGCTGAGGATATCGCCGAGGTCATGTCCATCGCCGGACAGCTGGGCATTGAGAACGAACATCTGGCTGAGTTCACCCGCACCATGATCGACCTGGGCAACAGCACGAACATGGTCGCAGCCGACGCCGCCAGCGAAGCAGCCCGGTTTGCCAACATCATGGGCATGAGCCAGAACGAATTCCAGAATCTTGGCTCCACACTGGTCGACCTGGGCAATAACTACGCCACTACTGAATCGGAAATCATGTCCATGTCTCTGCGTCTCGCTGGCGCGGGCAAGCAGGTCGGTCTTTCGGAAGCACAGATCCTGGGCTTTGCTGCCGCCCTGTCCTCTGTCGGCATCGAGTCACAGATGGGCGGTTCCGCTTTCTCCAAAGCCCTGATCAAGATGGAAGTCGCCGCCGCGACGGGCGGTGAAGCGCTGGAAGACTTCGCCAAGGTCTCCGGCATGACGGCATCCGAGTTTAAATCCCTGTGGGAGCGGGATGCTGCTTCCGCGTTTCAGGCGTTTATCGTGGGCTTGTCCAAAATGGACGAGCAGGGTGTCAGCGCCATCAAGACCCTGGACGATATCGGGATCGCCGAGATCCGGCTCAGGGACACACTTCTGAGGGCGACCAACGCTACAGAGCTTTTCAGCAAAACACAGGATACCGCCAATAAAGCCTGGGCAAAGAACACTGCTCTGACTACAGAAGCCAACAAGCGGTATGCCACCACAAAATCCCGCCTCATCAACCTGAAGAACACGGCACTCATGTTTGCCCGTCAGATCGGCGACGACCTGAATCCGACGATTCAGCAGATCATCGACAAAGCCGGGGAGCTTCTGCAGAAGTTCCTGTCCCTGGACGCGACACAGCGGCAGTCCATTGTGAAGTGGGCTGCATTTGCAGCCGCTGTCGGCCCGGTCGTATTGGTGCTCGGAAAGGTGGTCGGCGCGGTCGGCACCGTGACGGGCGCTATGGGAAAAGCCTTCACCGCCATCGGCAAGTTCTCCGCCAAAGTCAGTATGGCAGGCGGCGGTCTGGGCGGATTCATCAAAACCCTGGCTTCCTCCAAGCTGGCCATGGCTGCGCTTGCCGCCGCGCTGGTGTACGGCGCGATCAAGCTGGTGGATTATGCATCCGGCGCGAAAGCCGCCCGTGAAGCGCTGGAAGGCATGGCGAAGACCGCCAAATCGTGGAAGGAAACGGAAGCCGAAACCTTCTACGGCAAGAGCCAGGGCCTGTCCTTCTTCGGCATGACGAAGGATGACTTCACCCGCGCTGTCGGCAACTCCAAGGAATGGATGAACGGCTTGCTGGCCGTGTGGTCGGACGGCAAAAAGGAAACCAATGAGATCGTCACTGAATGGACGGATTCCTTCAAGAGCCTGACCGCCAGTACCCGTGATGAATTGAATTCCCTGAAGCAGACCGCCGATCAGGCCGGGTACGCTTCCGTCTCCGCGCAGCTGCAGGCGGATATCGATACGCTGGACGCCATGGACGCGGAGATCGCGAAACTCCTGAAGAAGCGCCAGAACAAGAACCTGACAGAAAAGGACAAAATCAGACTTCAGGAGCTCATCGACACCCGCGAGGCCATTGAGGTCAAATACCATCTCACCGCTGCCGATACGGACGGCTTCGACACGATCCGGAACAAGGTGGAAGCGGAGGTGGCCCGCGCTGAAGCCCGTGGGCAGGAAGTCAGCGCCACGGTGTATGAAAACGCTATGGTCGCCGCCGCCGAGGGTATGTCCGCTGTCAACTCTTCGCTCGATGCGCAGTACGATAAAGAATACGCCCTGATCCAGCTGATTGAGAACAGCACCGAGCGGCAGCAGGCTATGGATGCGCTGAATGTCAAATACAATAATGACCGCCGGGCTGCTGCCATGGAGTACGCCCAACTGATGGCTGATGTGGTGATGCCCGTCTGGCAGCAGGACGATATCCAGACCGCAAAAACACAGGTCGGAGACCTGATGCAGCTGCTGCGGCAGTACAGCGCAGCCACCACGGACGCGGAGAAGAAGTCCTTCCTCCCGCAGCTGAACCAGCTGACCGCCAGCATGGATGAAGGAGCGCTGACGGAATATGTCGGTCTGCTGACCCAGATCCAGTCCCTGCTGGACAGCGGGATGTCGGAATCCGAGGTACAGGCTATGTTCCCGGAGATCGATTTTTCCTCTGCGCTGGAGCAGCTGGCAGCGATCCAGACCTACCTGAACGACAACAAATGGGACACCAACCTGACCAGCCTGAACGAGATGTTCGGCGAGGCTGTCGGTGAGGAAGTCCTGAAAATCGCCACCGACCTGGATATGACCGGGGCCATGGCCCGCTGGCAGGAATGGGCCAGCAATCCGGGAGCCATCACGACGGATGCCGTGATCCAGGGATATACGGAAGCGGAAAATGCCACGAAGCAGCAGCCTCTGGTGGATGCCTTTGTGGCAAAGTACACCGAGAAGCCGGAAGGCGCAGACAAGAGCCAGCTGACCCCGGCTGGGCTTGTGGCCTATGTGCAGACCTATGCTGAAGCCACCACAGGCGCAGATGTGTCCGGGCTGAATCCCACCAACGTCACCGCCATGGTCAGCGCCTACAAGGAACTGGCATCCGGCACGGATGTGACCCAGCTGACGCCCAGCCAGATCACGGCCTATGTATTCAAGTATCTGGAAGAGCACGAGGTGGATACATCCGGCCTGACCCCTGAAGGCGTGACGGCTTTCGTCATGGCCTATGAGGAAGTCACAGGCGGCGCTTCCACTGCTGCCCTGAAGCCGTCCGACGTCGTGGGCCTGATCACCCGGTACGCTGAAGCCGAAAACGTGGATGTGTCCGCGCTTTCCTCCGCGCAGGTGGAAGGCATCGTCACCAAGTTCGCCGAGGCGACCGGGTGCGACAAGTCCGAACTCCTGCGGGAGTTTACCGCCTACATCACGGAATACAGGGAAGCGGCGGGCGTAAAGAAGCCCGCCCTGAACCTGCAGGTCGGCCTGTCCGGTTATGACCTGCTGGCCTACCGCCGCTGGCTCAAGAACAACAAGGTTGAAGTGGAAGGCATCGTCCGGCTGTCGGAAGTCTATGAAGACCCGTCCTCCGCTCTCGGCGACTCCGGGGTGAAATACTGGAAGGACGGACAGGAGATTCCGGTTACCGCCGTCACCTCCGACATGCTGAAACCGGACGATGTGGCCATCCTCGACAAGGACGGCACCATGCACATCCTGATCACCACCGAGGTGACGGGCGCTCCGGAAGCCATCGCAGAGATGCGGGAACAGGTGGCCGAGGTGGATCAGCTGGGCATGACCGCGCTGGGTACCGCCCTGACGGGCATCATGCCCATGTCCCTGATGGACTACATTAAATCCGCTGAGAAGCGCATCGCCGATGCCAAGGGTTCTCTGGATCAGTGGTGGAACTTCATCTATGGCGGCAACGAAGGCATCATGCGGACGCTGGATCAGTCCATGCAGTATGACTTCGATGCCGAAAACGTCGCCCAGCTTTCCACCTATGTGGCCGAGGTCGTGAAGGCCATCCAGAACGGCGAGGCGGTTTCTCAGGAAGACATGGACAACCTGAAGGCCATCCTGCAGTTCGTGCAGGACTTGGATTCCGTTGGCGTCGGTCAGAATGTGACCGCTGGCATTGCGGAAGGCATGACGGAAGCGGGCTGGGACACCAGCGCCGAGACACTGGCCACAAATCTGGAAACGGCCATCAACAACGCGTTGATCATCAACAGCCCGTCCGAGCGCATGAAGCCCGCAGGCGAATATGTCGCAGCCGGGGTCGGCGCGGGTATGGGAGAATATGACTTCTCCACGGATGCCGCCACTCTGGCAGGCAATCTGGAGAGCGCTCTTTCCGCTGCCCTTACGGGTGAATCCCTTGCGCCTTCCGGCAATACGGCCATGGCCGGGCTGGCAGGCGCTCTGTCCTCCTATGACATGAGCGGCACGGGAAGTACCATTTCCGGCAATGTGAAATCGGCGCTGTCCGGCAGTCTGACGGCTGTGAGCCTGAAATCCATCGGCACCAACGCCATGGCGGGCCTGAAGGCTGGCATCAACGCGGGGCGATCCGGTGTGGTCAGCGCCATGCAGTCCGCCGCCCGTGCTGCCGTGAACGCAGCCAAAAAGGAACTGAAGATCGCGTCCCCGTCAAAGGTATTCCGGGATGAGGTCGGCTCCATGACCATGAAGGGCTTTGGAGAAGGCGTCCTGAAGGAAAGCCGTGTGCAGGCCCGCATCGTGAAAAACGCTGCCCGGTACCTGACCGGGGAAGCGAAAGAAGGCGCTGTGGCCTTCGGCACCACGGACAACCGGAAAACCTACAACAGCACCTCCTCCATCAGTTTTTCCGGCAGCAATTTCTATGTCCGGGATGAGCAGGACATCCGCTCCCTTGCCATTGAGATCGCCACCCTGACCCGTCGCCAGCAGAGAGGCCGGGGCCTGCGCATGGCGTGAGGTTTAACTTGACTTTCAGGGCATTCAGAGTGAGTAATACTGCTACCCTTGAGGAAGGAGGCGGACGCCATGGGATTCATGATGCAGATCAGGCCGGAGGTGCTGAAAAAGCTCCGGGAGGATTACCCTGCCGGATGCCATGTGGAACTGGTCGAAATGTACGAGGAGCCGCGAAAGGATATGGTTCCCGGCTTGACCGGAGAAGTCATGTTCGTGGACGACGCGGGCGGCATACACATCGCCTGGTCGAACGGCTCGACACTGGCGGCGATCCACGGCATCGACGTCATCCGCAGAATCGACTGACAAGCACAACCGTCATGGGCCACCCGTCAAAAGGTGGCCTTTTGACGTCTTTGGAGGTTTCTCATGCAGGACTTTTTTCTCTGGAACGGTACCGACTGCCGCCAGTACGGCATCCATGTGACGGAGCAGCCGCCCGTGACCATTCCCGCTGAACGCAGCACACAGACCAATGTGCCCGGCAGGCCGGGAAGCCTGACGCAGCTGGAAGGCGACGATGTGTACGACGACCTGCTGCTGACCGCCACATGTTTCATTTCCGATCCTGCCCAGATCCCGGCTATCGCCGCATGGCTGAAAGGCAGCGGCACGGTAACCTTTGCCAACCGGACGGGCGGGTACTACAAGGCCCGGATCGCCAACCAGATCCCGTTTGAAAAGGTACTCCGGGGCAACCCGCACTGCGCTTTCTCTGTGAACTTCCGCTGCTTCCCGTTCTGGTATCAGGCGGATGCGGCGAACATTACCGTCAATACCTCCGGGACAATTGTCACCAATCCCGGCAGCGTCTATGCCGAGCCGATCCTCACGGTGTACGGTTCCGGAGACATCACGCTCATGGTCGGCACGACCATTGTGGAGCTGGAGGACATCTCCGGCAGCGTCGTCCTTGACTGCGCTCTGAAGGAAGCTTATCTGGGCACGACTCTGATGAACGACCACATGACCGGGGATTTCCCTGTGCTGAAGCCGGGAGCGAACGCCATCAGCTGGTCTGGAACGGTGACGAGAGTGGTCATCCAGCCGAACTGGCGATATCTGTAATGAACCGAGGTGATTCCCATGATCTGCGTTTATCCCGCCGACTGCACCGACTTCTCCACCAACGGCAACGGTACCCTGGCTCCACTGACGGCGACCGTGACGGAAACCCTGAACGGCGAGTATGAACTGGAACTGGTGCATCCCATCGATGAAGCCGGGAAATGGCAGCGGCTTGTGGAAGGCTGCATCCTCCGCGCTCCCGTACCCGCTGCCATGACACCCCGTGTGAACTTCTCCGCGCCGGGCGACGACAGCAGGACTGAGGTCTGGCGGGTAAACACAGATTTCTCCGGAGCGCAGACCCGGAAAGGCACACTCCGGCTCCGTTCCGGGCCGGGCACCCGGTATAAAACGCTGGCCAGCTATAAGAACGGCTCCCTCGTGCAGGTCATTGCCAAGACCAACAGCAGCTGGTATGAGGTCACCGCACCGGATGGGAAGCATGGGTACATGTCCACCACCTATCTGGTGTTGGATCATACGGAAGGCTCAGCGTCGGAAGCTGTCTCCGCTGTCGTGGAGGAACGCCAGCTGCGGGATCAGCCATTCCGCATATACCGGGTGGTGCCGGAGCTTGACAAGATCACCGTCTATGCCCGGCATGTGTTCTATGACCTGCTCGACAACATGATCCAGTCCTACAAGCCCTCATCCGCTGCGGTGGGGGCTTCCGTTGTGCAGACGGTTTCTTCCTCCTGCCTGTCGGAACATGACTTCACCTTTTATTCCGATCTGGACAGCCGGGCCGAGGATGTGGAATTCGTCAACGTCAATCCAGTGGACGCCCTGCTGGGCGAAGGCGGTGTAATCGAAAAGTACAGCGGAGAACTGACGCGGGACTGGTGGGATGTTTTCGTTGTGCGCCGGGTCGGTCAGGACAGCAACGTGCAGATCCGACAGGCGAAAAACCTGCTGGGCATCTCCTACGATATCGACCTGACAGATGTGGTCACCCGGATCATGCCGACCGGAGAGGACGCGGACGGCAACGTGCTGTACCTGCCGGAACTGTTCATCGACAGCCCTCTTATCGGCAGCTACACCCATCCGAAATGGATTCACCTTCCGGTCTCCGACGCCAAGGAAAAAACGGACGGCGACGACCAGAAGACCAAGCAGGAATGCTACACTGCCATGCGGGCTGCTGTGCAGGCGCAGTATGACGCGGGCTGCGATACGCCGACCGTCACCCTGAACGTGGACTTCATCAACTGCGCGGAGACCGAGGAGTACAGGGAATACGGCTTCCTGCAGAACATCTATCTTGGAGACGCCGTCCGGGTCATAGCTCCCCGGATCGGGGTCTGGGTATCCATGCGGATGACGCAGTACACCTACGATTGCCTAACCCGGAAATACACCAGCATGACGCTGGGCACCGTGGCGGATACGGTGGAAGGTAACGTGATAAGTGCCCGCCAGCTTCCTTCTGGAATCATCACCGGAAGCAAGCTGGCCATCAACTCCGTGGGCACCGGGCAGCTGCAGAGCGGCTCTGTCGGCTCCGTTCAGATCCAGATGGCGGCAATCGAAACCGCGCACATTCAGGACGCGGCGATTGCTTCCGCGAAGATCGCCGACGCGGCCATCGGCACAGCCAAGATTCAGGACGCCGCCGTTGTCCGGGCGAAGATCGCCGAAGGCGCAATCGGAACCGCCCAGATTGACGACGCCACCATCACCCGCGCCAAGATTGGCGACGCGGCCATCGGTACTGCGCAAATTGAGAATGGTGTCATTACTTCCGCGAAGATTGGCGCTGGGGAAATCCAGACCGCAAACATCCATGACGCTGCCATTACCACAGCGAAAATCACGGATGGCGCTATCAAAAACGCGAAGATCGGCGATGCTGAGATCAGCACGGCAAAGATTCAGGATGCCGCCATCACCAATGCCAAAATCGGAGGTGCGGCCATCGGCACGGCGAACATTCAGGATGGTGCCATTGTGCGGGCCAAAATCCTCGACGGCGAAATCGTCACCGCGAAGATCGCTGACCTGGCTGTGACCGGGGCCAAGATTGCCGACCTGGCTGTCACTACAGCGAAGATCGCACAGGCGGCAATCACCAACGCCCAGATCGCCAATGCCGCCGTCGACACGGCCCAGATCGCCCTCGGCGCGATTACTGCCGCCCTGATCGCACAGGGCGCTGTAGGTACGGCCCAGATTGCGGATGCCAGCATTACGGACGCGAAGATCGTGGAACTGACCGCGAACAAGATCACAGCGGGCACACTTTCTGTGGAGCGCCTGATCATTCGCGGTTCCGAACAGAGCCTGATCTACGCCATCAACAACATGGGCCAGCTGGTTTCTGCGGAGGTCGACACCATCGACGGTTATGTGCTGACCCAGAGAACCATCACAGCGGACAAGATCGTCACACACTCCATCACTGCCAATGAACTGGCTGCGCACACGATCACCGCCAATGAAATCCTTGCCGAGACGATCACGGGCAACGAGATCGCCGCTGCGACCATCGAGGGCAGCAACATCAAGGCCGGGACGCTGACCACCTCCCATGTGGCGGCGAACTTCGGCCAGACCCTCGACCTGTCCAGCAATACGGGCATAAACCAAACCGTACAGCAGATCTACGATGATATGGACGCAGCCATTGCCGCCGCTGGCGGAGCGGAGGTCATTGTCGGCACCCAGACTGCTGCTACCAACGCATGGACTGGCGTTGCTTCCTTCTCCGAACTGAAGGACGGCCAGACCATTCTTTACTGGCTTCCTTATGCCGGAACATCCACTGCGGCGACGCTGAATCTGACCCTGTCCGGGGGCGGCACCACAGGCGCGAAGAATGTCTACATCAACGGCACGACCCGCTGCACAACCCAGATCGCTGTCGGAAATGTGGTGCAGATGACCTACCGCGTCAACACGCCCATCAACGGCAGCGGCAGCTATACGGGCTGGTGGATCACCCGGAACCAGGACACGACCACCAACTACTATGACCGGATCAATTACAAGGCGTCCGTCACTGCGGCAGGGGCCATTCCATCTGGCAGGCTCGGTGTGTTCAACAGCGCCGGGAAGCTGATCCTGCTTTCCACCACAGCCTTTGACGTCACTAAGCCGATCCTGTATATCGGCACGGCATACACCGCTTCCGCGCTGACGCAGACCAACAACTACATCGCATGGGGCACAGCTTTCTCTCTTGCAAACACAGTATCCGGATTTTCCGGGACGGCAGGCGCGACGGTATACATCAAGGGAACCCTGAACGGCTCTATGTTCACGCCCGCTGCCGGAGTGCTGACAACGACTATGCCGACGACGGAAGACGGGTATACCTACATCCTGCTGGGCCTGATGAGCACAGCCACCAACGCCGTGCTTGCTCCGGAGCATCCCATGTTCCAGTTCAGGAACGGCAGCTTCAAGACCATCTCCCAGATTGCCTATGAGGCTTTCGTGGAAGCGGATGAAGCAAAAGACGCTGTCGACAGTCTGGAGATCGGCGGCAGGAACTATGCGCTGGCCTCCGGATCGGAGCAGACAGGCACAGCAGACCTGATCGCCCGGTATGCCCTGTCAGAGCCCATGGCGGAGGGAGACGAGTACACCATCTCGCTTTCCATCTCCATGGAAGACCTGACCCAGATCACCGTGCGCACATCGGCGGGCTATATGGTGCTGGCGACGGTCAGTCTGGACGATGTCGGCCTGCAGACAGTTAGGGCGACGTTCACTGCGCATTATGCTTCCGGCTACTCACCGGATGACAATCCGGACAACGCGGATATCCTCATCTACCGGAAACCGACCGGAGACGCTGATCCCGGCACAACCACCGTTCACTGGGTCAAGCTGGAGAAAGGCAACCGTGCAACAGACTGGACAGCTGCACCGGAGGATTCCGAGGAGGCGCTGGAAACCAAGCTGGCGTCCGTCCGGGCTCAGATCAGCACGGAAGCCGACAGCATCCGGTCGGAGGTGCAGGCCACCTACGCACTGGCCAGCGATATGACGCAGGTCAGGTCTCAGGTGGGCACACTTTCGGAGCAGTCGCAGAGCAATTTCACCTGGGCCGTGACACGCATCAACCAGATGCAGCAGGATATGGAATCCGCGCAGGAAGCGACGGAAGAACAGCTGGCCGTCTTCCGCACCTACATGTCCTTTGATGAAAACGGTCTGGTGATCGGCAAAACCGGGAACCCGTTCACTTTCCGGGTGGTTAACGACCGTCTGGCTTTCTACATGAACGACACCGAGGTGGCGTACCTGAGCAACAACAAGCTGTACGTCACTCAGGCCGAGATTCTGACCAAGCTCATCATCGGGCACTTTGCCTTTGAGCCGCAGACCAACGGCAATCTCTCCCTGATCTACAACGGCTGACGCCGGGAAAGGAGCAATCATGGCGACAACAGTATCCTATGCCGCGACCATGTGCACGAGGAAAACAAATTCTTCCTCGAACGCCAAGAGCAGCGCGGCCTGTCAGGAATTCTACGATTCCAGCTACAACTATGTCGGTATCATCTGCTTCTCCGGCATGAATCTGGCGAACAAGGTCATCACCAGCATCTGGCTGGACATCGACGCAGCATCCGCTGGCTACGGCGCTGGCAGCACCAAAACCGTATTCATGCGGGAGGCGAATTACCAGAACAGCATCCAGTCCGGGATTACAGGTTACGGATACACGGGAGACGCGCTGGGTACCTTCGACGGTTCATTCTACGGGAACTACACCAGCTACTACCTGACGGGCACGCTGTTCTCCAACATGGCGGCATACATTGCTGCCGGGAACAACACGTTCACCATCTACAACCCGAATCCGTCAGCATCCAGCCATGGATATTCCTACAACTACCTGCAATGGCAGAGTGTGGTGATCACGATCACCTACGAGGAACCCGTCAGCCAGCCGACGGTTTCTTCTTCCTCCGTGAATATGGGCAGTGCGGTGACGATCTACACCAACCGCCAAAGCACAGCCACGACGCACACCATCTCTTACTGGTTCGGCAACACCAGCGGCGCGATTGCGACGAACGTCGGAGCGTCCGTCTCATGGACGCCGCCTTTATCGCTGGCCAGCCAGATTCCCAGCGCCACCAGCGGCATCTGCACCATCACCTGCAACAGCTATGTCAACGGCACGCTGACGGGCACACGCACATGCACGCTGACGCTGAATGTACCTGCGTCGGTCGTCCCCAGCATCTCTTCGGTGACCATTGAGGACACCAACACGACGGTCGCGGAAAGAATACAGGCGTATGTGAAATCCCTGAGCACACTTTCCGTGGCCATCACGGCGGCGGGCGTCTATGGGAGCACCATTTCTTCCTACCGCACATCGCTGGACGGCGTGACCTATACCGCCGCGTCTTTCACGGCATCGAAGAGGCTGTCCGCCGCCGGAAGCATGACGATCACCGTCACGGTCACCGACAGCCGGGGCCGGACGGCGACGTACACGACGACCATCACGGTGCTGGATTACGCCGTACCGTCCATCCGGCAGTTTTCCGCAGAGCGCTGCAATTCGGATGGCTCAGCGGCACAGTTGGACGGCACCAAGGTGCGGTACAGCTTTCAGGGAAGCGTCACCGCGCTGAACAACCGGAACGGCCTGTCCTGCGTGGTGTACTACAAACTGAAAAGCGCCTCGGCATGGACGACCGCCGAGCAGATGGCCATCACCAGCTACAATCTGAGCGCGGTGAACAAGCTGCTGACCCAGACCTTCGACGCGCTGAACAGCTACGACCTGAAGGTGCGCCTGACGGATTATTTCTACTATGTGGAGCAGTCCGTCAGCATCGGCACCAAGGGCGTGATTCTGGACTTCCTCGCGGACGGCACCGGGGTCGGCATCGGCAAGGTAGCCGAGTCCTCCGGGTACATCGAATGCGGATGGCCGCTGAAGCTCTCATCTCCTTTGGCCATCGCCTATGGCGGGACAGGCGCGACTTCTGCGGCTGCGGCCATCGCTGCGCTGGGCGGAGTGAAGAAAACCGGGGACACGATGACGGGAAGCCTGACCATCTCCGGGTATCTGTATCCCTCCGTATACCTGACGCCGACCTACAACGACACCACCAACCGGACGGTGTTCGAGGGAAGCTACGCCGGGGCGTCTTCCTTCGCTTCATGGGAGGACGCCACAGGCAACAACCGCCGCATGCTTGAGGTCAGGACAAAAGCCTACCAGAACAGCCTCGACTGGGCCGTGCTGCTCCGTGTCTGCGACGCGGGCACATGGTCGAACTACCGGGTTTTCCATTCCGGCATGCCCAGCGGAGTGCCTGTCGCCAACGGCGGCACAGGCGCAACGGACGCAGCTACAGCGAGATCGAATCTGGGCGCTAACAACGCGGGCAACCTGAACACGGGCACACTTCCGGCGGCGAGACTGCCGTTCAAGTACGCATATGGCTCCGGCAATGTGGCGGGCAACAGCGCCCTGTCCATTGATTACTCATCCGCAGGCTTTACATCCGTTCCGAAAGTGGTGGCCAGTTACTCCACCACCGGAAGCAACTGGTCTGGCGACAACGGCGCTCTGAAGATTTACAGCAAGACGACGACTGGCGCGATCATCATCGTGGGCGGCAGCTTCAATACCAGCCGCGCCATCGACTGGATCGCCTTCGGGACATGACCATGAAACAGCATCACTCACGGGACAGGCCCGCTCTCATCTGGGAGCGGGTTTTTCCATATTACGAACAGAAACGGAGGTATTCTCATGCGTGACTTTTCTATTGACCTGATCTGGACAAAGATCCAGATCGCGGTATCGGCCATCGGCGGATGGCTGGGCTACTTCCTCGGCGGCATGGACGGCATGCTGATCGCGCTCATTGTGCTGATGTCCCTCGACTACATCAGCGGGGTCATGTGCGCCATCATCGACAAGAAGCTGTCCTCGGCGGTCGGCTTCAGGGGCGTCTGCAAGAAGGTGTTTATCCTGATGCTGGTGGGCGTGGCGCACATCATCGACCTGCATGTGGTCGGCACGGGCAGCGCCCTGCGCGGGGTTGTGATCTGCTTCTACATGAGCAATGAGGGCCTGAGCCTGCTTGAGAACGCGGCCCACGTCGGCCTGCCCATCCCGGACAAGCTCAAGGATATCCTTGCCCAGCTTCATGACCGCGACAAGAAGGAAACTGATACGACCGACACGGACGGCGGCGAATAACCGCCGCCCTCTTCCTTTTTGGAGGTGACGAAGATGTCTGAAAGAATCAATACGCCTTTCACCAACGAGCACTTTACCGACTGGTGCCTGAAGATGGTAGGTCAGCCGTACTGGTACGGCACCTGCGTCTACAAGGCTACCAGCAGCCTGCTTTCCCGGAAGTCCAACCAGTATCCGTCCCATTACACCTCTGATCGGATGTCCAAGTACAAGAAGCACATCGCCGACAAAGCGGTCGTTTCCGACTGCATCGGCGGCTGCAAAGGGTACGCGTGGACGGGCGGCGGTCAGGGTGTGCTGGAAGCCATCGGGACAGACAAGTCCATCTCCAGCAGTTACGGCTCCCACGGATGCCCGGACAAGGGCGCGAACAGCATGTTCAGCTGGGCCAAGTCCAAAGGCGCTGACTGGGGTACGATTGATACTCTGCCGGAAATCCCCGGTCTGGCGCTGTACAAGGACGGCCATGCGGGCTATTACGTCGGGAACGGCTATGCCGTGGAGTGGCAGGGCTTCAATGCCGGATGCGTGAAGACGCAGGTAAAGAAACGGCCCTGGACACACTGGTACAAGCTGCCGTTCATCGACTACGGAGACACCAGCGGAGCGCAGCAGGCCGTGGAAGCGGTCACGGTGTACACGCTGGGAAGCCGCCTGTTGAAGAAGGGCTGCTCCGGCTCCGATGTGAAGGCGCTGCAGGAACTGCTGAACCAGCTGGGTGCTTCCCTGACGGTGGACGGGGACTTCGGCAGCAAGACGGAAGCCGCCGTGAAGGCTTTCCAGAAGAAGACTGGGCTCAAGCAGGACGGCAAGTACGGCGACCAGACCCATGCCGCCCTGATGGCCGCTGTGGCGGAGAACGACGCCGGGCAGCAGGCCATGACGGAAACCCAGCCTGAACCGGAGCAGGAACAGCCTGTGACCGGGCAGAGCACCATCCGGGTGACGATCCGCTCGTCCGGCGGGAAGGTCAACATCCGCACGGGCAACGGCACCAGCTACAGCCGCATCACAGCTGTGGCAAGCGGAACCGTGCTGGAATATGTGGCCACGGCGCTCAACGGCTGGCAGGCGGTGAAGATCGGCAGTCAGGTCGGATGGGTGTCTGGCGAGTATTCTGAGATCACAACTGAATAAATCATTCCGGGCTTTGCCTTTTTTCGGGCAAGGCCCGACTTTTTTTATGAAAACGTCCCGTTTTGGCATTTCCCATGGCTACCCTATGGGAGGTGAGTATGAAATGAACGATACTCAGAAAGCCGTCATTGCGAAACTGCGCAGTGAAAACCAGAGCTATGTCGCAATTGCCGGGACGCTTGGCGTTTCTGTCAGCGCCGTTAAGGGATACTGCCAGCGGAACGGACTGGCAGGCAATCGCACCGTGAAGATCAGGGAAAGTGTGCCTGATTTGCCATCCGTCTGTATGGGCTGCGGAAAACCGCTCGTCCAGCATGCCGGAAGAAAGCCCGTCAAGTTCTGTTCTCCGATGTGCAGGCAGTCATGGTGGAACGCGCATCCGGAGAAGGTAAATCGAAAGGCGGTCTATTCCTTCACCTGCGCCTGCTGCGGGAAAGCCTTCACGGCCTACGGGAACAGAAACCGGAAGTACTGCTCCCATGACTGCTACATTCAGGATCGCTATTCAGGGGGTGAGCGCGGATGACAGCCGTTCAGTTTGAAGCGGAAAAGAACTATCTGGCGGCGCGTCAGATCGCCGAAACCTTCCTGAGACAGGCGCTTCTAAAACCGGATGAGTTTTCCAGAATCGATGCGCTTCTGATCGAACGTTTCCAGCCACCGCTTGGAAAACTTTTCTCAGGAAATACGCCTGACAGCGCTTGCTATTCTGGCGAAAAAGAGTGAGTAATGTCACCTGAG
>Ga0129306_1002634_pt1 | contig 15297 bp, 12 predicted proteins | sample P827metagenome_FD_94438 | JGI IMG/M metagenome (GOLD analysis project Ga0129306, IMG submission 94438) | Capybara group fecal microbial communities from Wisconsin, USA - P827 metagenome | ecosystem: Host-associated > Mammals > Digestive system > Large intestine > Fecal | place: USA: Wisconsin...
CGGTGCTGGCTCTACCTGACTACCTTAACGCAGACCCTAAAGACACCATTTCTTTCGGAGATGCCAAGATCGATCTTTCCATGTTTGAGTGCTGCGCCTACAACGTGGCTATGGGCAATGGAGGCCCGGAGATCAAAGAGGCAGCAGATTATATCACAACCGATGTGGATGATGACGGGCTTTGGAATGCCTTTAAGTATTTGAATTTGATATAGAAAAGTAGGCTAAAAGAGGGGAAATATGGGATATAATACTATGAGGAAAATAATGGAACAACCATTCTTAAAGAGACTTGTACTTGCGGCTATAGCTATAGTGATCGTTTTAGGAGGGCATTTGATAATTGATTCGGGTTCTTTTTCAAAATTGATTGCCGGAAATGGAAAATGCGATATTCAAAAAATAACTGTATTTGAAAATGGAAGGCAGGTTTCAAGTGTTGTACTTGATGAGGAACTAAGCAAAGAAGTGTATAGCAGAATAGCAGATCTTGAGCTATATAAATGGCCTGCAGGAGATGAAAAGATACAATCCGGCAGGTGTATCTAAGTTGAATTCAGTTCAGAAAAACAAACCGGCTCATTTTTGATTTTTGATGATGGGTATTATCAAACGCTTTTGGCAGTTCGACATCCTTTTTCAAAAAATCAGCCGGACTTGTATAAAAATCTGTTGGCTTTAATAAAATAAGTATTAGGGAAAATTGTAAGGAGAAGGATTAGTGGGAAGGAAATTGTTTTGCGAGCTGAGTCCTACCTGTTACAGGATTTCGCTCGAAAAGGAGATAATTAAGAGAAAGATATCTGATCTGCTTGGCGGGGAGAAGTTTGCGGAAAGAAAGAGCAACGATAAGCTCCCTGCGGTACTTGCAAGCCACAATTCGGTTCTTATACGTCATCTTGAAGGCGTTGATATGCGCCTTCAGGAAAACAAAGTGACAAACATAAGGCTGGCTTGCGAGAAGATAAACGGAATAGTGGTAAGACCCGGAGAAGTTTTTTCTTTTTGGAGACTTCTTGGAAAACCCACAGAAAAAGCAGGATACCTTGAGGGCATGATATTAAAGAAGGGCAAACCTGCGGCAGGCATAGGCGGCGGTCTTTGCCAAATGGCAAATATGGTACATTATCTTGTACTTAACTGCGCTCTTCAGGTTACGGAGCGTCACCATCATACAGATGCACTCTTCCCTGATGACAGGCGCCGTGTTCCTTTTGGTACAGGAACTTCCGTAAGCTATAACAATCTTGATTACAGATTTAGAAATAACTCTGACGGAAATATCCAGATATTTGTCTGGATAGAAAACGGCGAACTATGCGGTGAGATACGAGGAGAAAAGGAATATCCATATACATTCAGCCTTGAAGAGGAAGATCATCACTTTTCAAAAGAAGGAGACAAGTATTACCGCATTTATTTCTAGGGTATACAGAATTAAGACAGATAAGGAGAGCGGCAGAGTGCTCTACCGAGAGAACATCTTAAACAATCACTCTGAGGTAATGTACGATTACGCGCTTATACCCAAAGAACAGATAAGATAATAAAGCCCCTGCAGGAACTCCTGCAGGGGCTTTAGTTTTATGGGCGTGTATTAATAACTACGTTAAACTTTATGACTGTTCCGGTTTGTTTTCCTTCATGCTGTATTCGCTGTCGGCGTCGATAAGTTTTAGCATGATCTTGGCAAACTCAGGATCAAACTGGGTGCCGATGCCGTTTTCTATTTCCTCGCGAACCTTTGCCTGTGGGAGCGGATCACGGTAGCTTCGTTTTGAAGTCATGGCATCGTATGCATCCGCAACAGAAATGATCCTTGCTATCTCCGGAATCTCGATACCCTTAAGCCTTTCAGGATACCCACGGCCGTCATATCGCTCGTGGTGATACTTGGCGCCGATGTATAGATACGGATGCTCACTGATGCTGATAAGGATCTGACCGCCAAGAACAGGGTGCTGCTTTATGGTGTCGTATTCTTCTTCTGTGAGTTTTCCTTTTTTATTAATTATACCGTCAGGGATACCGATCTTTCCTACATCATGTAAAAGTGCGGAAAAATAAATCTTTTGTATCTCGTCCTCGTCTTTTTCAAGCAGGGTGGCAATCATTTTTGAATATTCGGCAACTCTAAGTGAATGACCGTGGGAATAGGTGTCTTTTGCATCTATGGCATTTACTAGTGCGGTGGCAGTCTGTTCAAAGAGCCTTCCTGACGCCTCTTGTTTATCTGTAAGATGCTTCATTTCCGCATATCTGTATTCGTCGATCTTAAGATTGCGTCTGTAAATGACAATGATTGCCAAAAGTGCCAGTAAATTTGCAAATATACCGGAAATACTTGAGAAAGTATGTAAAACAAATATAGCATACGAAAGAATCGGAGCCTGGATCAAAATCATTGCCACAGAGGTGATAAAGCCAAGCTTTTTAAAGAAAACTGCAAGTAAAATAATGCATATATTTGACAGTGATGAAAAGGCACCGACTAACACCGATACCGGTACCATATAACCGTTTATATTAAGTATGCTCTGAGATCTTGCGACAACTGATACCAAAAATTGAGTTACAATATAAAGGACAAGGAGGAAGATATAGGAAATAATAGGGAATTCTTTGCGCTTTGTGATCGCCATACAGTTACCTCCTTGAAATAAAGATATAACACTTTTTTTAATGTTATCACAACGGGTAAAAACTTTCAAGAACCTGCCGTGGCAACTTGATAAAGGCAATTTTTGATGTTAAAATCAAATTAAATGCAGTGATTTATTAATATAGGGAGGATTAAGGTATGAAGAATGTTACACTTGGAAGTACAGGGATAACTGTTCCTCAGAACGGATTTGGCGCGTTGCCTGTGCAAAGGGCAGATATGGGCACTGCGGTAAAGATCCTGCGCGCAGCATATGATGGGGGCATGAGGTTTTTTGATACTGCTCATGCTTATAGCGACAGCGAAGAAAAGATAGGAAGGGCCTTTGGAGACACTGTATTTAAAACAGACAGAGACAAGATCTTTATAGCCACAAAGGGCATGTGCGAGACGCCTGAAGAACTTAGGGCGCAGCTTGACCAGTCTCTTCGTAGCATGAAGACTGATTATGTGGATATTTACCAGTTCCACTGTGCAGGCCGAGTATACAGACCTGGAGACGGAACCGGTATGTACGAGGCTATGCTGGAATTCAAAGAAAAAGGACTTATAAAGCATATCGGAATAACGGCGCACAAGATCGGAATTGCTGAAGAGGCTATAGAGTCAGGACTTTACGAAACATTGCAGTTCCCTATGAGCTATCTTTCAACAGAAAGAGAGATCGCGCTCATAGATAAATGTATAAAAGCAAATATGGGCTTTATCTGTATGAAGGGTCTTGCGGGCGGCCTTATTACAAATGCGCAGGCAGCAGGAGCGTTTACTCTTCAGTTTGAGAATACAGTTCCGATCTGGGGTATCCAGAAGATGAGCGAGCTTAACGAGTGGCTTTCCTTCTTTGAAAAAGAACCTGAGATGACAGATGAGATAAAGGCCTTTATAGAAAAAGAAAAGAAGGAACTCGACGGAGAATTCTGCAGAGGCTGCGGATACTGCATGCCTTGTCCTATGGGCATAACCATTAATCAGTGCGCAAGAATGTCTCTTATGATAAGAAGAGCGCCGACAGGCGGATGGCTTTCTGAGCACTGGCAGGCAGAGATGAAAAAGATCGAGACTTGTTTAAATTGCGGAAAATGTAAGAGTAAATGTCCGTATGAGCTTGATACTCCGAATTTACTTAAAAAGAACTACGAGGACTACAAGAAAGTAATAAGCGGAGAGATAAGCGTGGGATATACAGAATAAAGAAATAATCGAATGGCAACTCAAATGGACCAAGTACAAGTGTTACACGAAAGGAACAACCCTCGGACTCGGTCCATTTGATTATTCGCCTGATAAGTAATGATTTGAAATCTTGCAACTAATACTTGAAAAATAAGAATTAAAGAACTATAATGAATACGAAAATGAACTTTCATTTTGATGTTAAGCATTCTGTTAACTTATTAATCACAATAATCTTTAATGCTAATCATATTAAAAAGTGTTCCCATTTTTATAATTTGAAAAGTTTTAGAAGGAGAGACAAACCATGAAGAAAATAGTTCTATTTATTATTGTTTCATCAATATTGCTTTTGACTTTTTCATCACATAATAACTCTTATGCTAAAAACGTCGATATTACTAAGAAGATACCGAAGGATATTGAAGAAAAATTAAAAATGCAAGAGGAAGCCTTGCAGGCCTATGAAAAAATATGGGATTATTTTTCTAAAGAAAACGAAACTCCTGCCTATCCGGAAGAATATGGGGGAGAATATATTGAGAATGATATGCTTTACATAGAAATAGTTGGAAGGGATGATGCTATAGAAGAAAAATATAAAGAAATCTGCAATCATTTCGAAAAAATAGACTTTATAGATGTTAGATATTCATTAAAATATTTAATTTCTTTGGAGGAAATATGCCGTAAAGAATTTTTAGAATATGATCTTGTTTCTTTTGGCGTAGATCGTAAAAACAACAGATTTACTATAGGGGTTATAGAAAAAAACTATGATGCTCTTTCAGACAAGGTTAATGAATTGAAATTATCTGATGTTATAGATGTCGTAAAAGAAGAACGACCGGAGGTGTGTACCGCTAATCTTTATGGGGGAGACAGAATATTTAAAAGCTCAAATAACGATGGATGTAGTGTTTGTATTGGCGGATACTACAATGGTTTTGAGGCAGTATTAACCTGCGGACACGGAAATGAAAATTATCCTTTTTTTACAAGAAATGGGGCGTTGGTTGGACAGGTTGTAAAACAGCAATGCAATACTTCATACTATAATACATCCTCTACCGCATATGGTGAGTATGCCATTATAAATTGTAATGGGAATTATGTTGGTACAAATCTAGTAAGAAACGCCACGGGGTTAGTTTCAATCAGTGCATACAGCATTCCGGTGGGATCGTATATTTGTAAATACGGAAGTACTACCGGTTTTTCTTCCGGATCTGTAACAAACGTTGATAAGTTTGTTTCATTTGGTTCTGCCGGTCAACAATATTATTATCTGTATAAGATGATAGAATCAGAAATGTCTAATTCAACCAACACAGATGCTGTTTATTATGGTGATAGTGGAGGTAGTGTATACTATTATAATAATGGGTACAGACTTCAAGGACTGGTAAGTGGAGGGGCACAATTGAGCAATCCTAATGTTATCCATAAAACAATGTATACTGCTCCTATAAAATATGCAATAGATGCCGGATTTACGCCGAAAACAAATTGAGGCTAGATACTATGAAAAGAAAACATATATATATGCTGGCTTTAGCCCTGATTTGTATCAGCATCTGGTTTTCGACGACATTATTCTGGAAAAAAAGCGGCAATTATTCTTTGACGAAATTTGTACCTGTGAATAGTCAGGCATATAGAGAATATTTAAATAATTATTATATGGATGATGTAGATATAAAAATAATTCAAAGTAGTTTAGTTACAGCGCATATGGCTTATCTAAAGGGCAGGTTATTAGAATTGGAGTTGCCAAACAATATCACATATTATCATATGGTAGATGGAAAACTGACGGAAGCATTTACTATAAGGAAAGGAACGACAGTTGATGTAGATGTGTATAAGGGAATGCCACCGGGACAAGGCTTTTTAAGCTTCCCGACACATCAAAAAGGACTCAGATATGTTCGCCCGTTCACTATTATAGGTGAGGAACCAAATGAAGAGTATTATTACGTATACTTAAATGATCTTGAAAAAGTCTATTTAAAATATTATTATTCAGACAAAGCAAGAGAAAACGGATGGAGTTCTCAAACGCTTAGCAAGTCAATGATAACCTTCACAAGGTATATTGATACACTGCTGTATGACAGGGGAGTTTTTTGCTCTTTTGATTAGGTAAATATGTATACATAGAGTAAAACTATTACAAACTGAGAAAGCGGATAGGAAAGGTAATCTTTTAAAAGATTACGTTCCTATCCGCTTTCTCAAATAGTTTTGCCCTCTTTCACGTTCCCCAACGTTTCACAATCCTCCCGCAGGAACAAACATCATATGCGCTTTATGATAATCCCGCGTAATATCAATCCTTCGTCCCGGATCGACTGTCCCTATACTAACATAATTTGTTAAAAATGTCAATGGAAAGTGAAATTTTTTCTTAAAATTTATGCAAATTACCATATTTTGTGAACAATGTCTGTTTCAAACAGGTTAAAACGGTGTAAAATTATGTGTAAAGGAGTTGACTTTTCTGTCACATTTTTGGAAGTAATTTTAATCAAAAAATCTTTTGCGTAACCAAGCGGTGACATATTAAGAATTAAATCTTCTTAGCCGAAATACTATTTACGAAGGAGATTTTAGCATGGTAAACAAGATCACACCCCCCTTAAGTAAGGTAAATGTCAGCGAAAAGATAGCAGACACAAAAGAGGAAAAAAAGGTACTTCAGAATTCTTCGCAAGAAGTTCTTCAAAGCGCGGATCTGATCTCAGTACTCTCTAAAACCACCGATACTAAAGTTAAGATGGACCCCGAGACAAGACTTGGTCTTGAGGGTGATCTGCGCGCAAAAAAGGCTGAAGAAGACGAAGCTATGCTGCTTGCAAATCAGCTTAAGAGCATGGCAGACAGCCTGACAAGCGGAGATGTAAAAGAGCTTGAAGAGGAAAAATCTCCGTATGAAGAATATACGGAAAAAACTCTTGAGCGGGCTATAACCAGAGTCAAGGAAGGCAGAAAACAGAGAAAAGAGGCTCTTGAAGGAGCTGTAGAAAAGAAAGAGCTTACAAGAGAGCAAAATGAAAAAGTAGCCATTACCATAGCAATGGCTGAGCGTGCCAGAGGTAATTTTTCGGATTCAGCTAAAGAGTACATATTAAAGAATGAAATGCCGGTAAATGTGGCAGGTATATATATGGCATCATATGCGGCGACAGCTGCTCAAAGCGAAAACGTGTCAAAGCCCGATACAGGCGAAGTCTGGACGCAGATAAAGCCCCAGGTAGATAAGACACTGCTTATTGAAGGAGTTCCTGAAAGTGAGGATGTTTCTCTTGAGGCCAGATGGCTTTTTGACAGAGATATCGATATTAGCGCCCGAAATGTGGCAAGGCTTAAAGGCCTTAATGAGTTTGATAACTTCGGACTTTCAGAGGCTGACAGGGCTAATATAGATGATGCTGCCAAAATCGGCGAAAACCCTGCTGAGGCAGATATCACGTCAGCATTAAAGAAAGAAGCCGGCTACATAACAAACAGATGGAACCTTATCACCGCCACAAGAAAGATGTATGAAACTTCCTATAAGATGAGCGAAGAATCCGCGCTTCTTATGTTAAAGAAGGGAATAAAAGTAGATCTTGGTAATATGGCAGGAGTGGTAAAAGCCCTTAAGGAAGAGGAAGAAAAGTATTATACTTCTCTTCTTAAAGAGGCCGGAGCCCCTACGGGCGAAGTACAAAAAGAAAGCCTAAAAGAGGCTCTTGAATATACCCGCGAGGTAGCACTTCACAGTGCATTTGCGGCAGGAAAAGTTTACGCTTCAGAGGGAAGCCTTACCTTAGCAGATGCCGGCCACGAGATAAAGGCACTTTCTGAAAATGCCGCTGCTTACAGACAGATGGCAGCAGATCTTGAATCAGTTGGAACTCAGGTTAGAGCTGATCTTGGAGATTCAATAAAGAAGGCGTTTAAAGCTATCGGAAGCCTGCTAAAAGAAAACGGAATAGATGACACCGCTGAAAATGAGCGTGCTACAAGGATCCTTGGATACAACAACCTTGAGATAAACGAAGAAAACATCACAAGGATGAAGTATTACTATGCCCTTGTAACGCAGACCACAAAGGCTCTTAAGCCTGCGGTGGTTGCAAGGATGATAAAGGAAGGCTTAAATCCTTCAAACATGACCTTTGACAAGCTCTATAGCGAGGCGGGAAGAATAAGCGAAAGCCTTAATACAAGCGAAAAGGATGAAGCAGTATTCCTTTACAACCTTGAAAGAAACAATGAGATAAATGCAGATGAGCGCAAGGCATATATCGGCATTTACAGGCTTCTTCGCCAGATAGAAAAGTCAGACGGAGCAGCCATAGGAGCAGCCGTAAATGCGGGAGCCGAGCTGACTCTTGGCAGTCTTCTCACATTTGCAAGAACAGCAAAACGTGGACATTTTGACAAGACTGTGGATAACTCAGCAGGAGAAAAGACAAAGGGTGGATACACCAATTCCATCACTGAAAGCATTGATGCCGCATTTGCAAGGCTTGAGGCTGCAAGGATAGCAGACGATGCAAGTACCCTTACGGAAGACTTTGCAAGGCAGCAGGCAAAAGAGCTTGCAAACACTCTTAACACAAGCGATGATACGGTAAGATTCCTTGCAAGATACGGCATAGAGGTTACACCTCTTACCCTTGAAGCAGCAAAAGAAATGCTTGAGGGAGAGTCAAAGGGCGGAGCAAGGAGACTTTCAAAGTTTGTAAAGTCCCTTGGCAGAAGCGAAAGACATGTTCTTGCCGCCATTAGCGATGAGATGCTTGACAGTGTCGGAAAAGGTCTTGATCTTGCGAAAAGCTGCGAACTTTTTAATGATGAAGCCACCGAAATGGTTAATAAACAAATTCAAAATGACGATATTAGTTTTGAGAGTATTCAGGGCCTGAAAACACTTAGAGGTATGTTTGAGCTGCAGACAAGGCTTGTAAGGAATGAGCATTATGAAATGCCTGTAGTAGATGATGATGGCAATGTGAATATGATCAGCCTTACCGTGCGCCACAGAGGCACAGGTGAGGGAAGGATGACAATTAAAGCACAGAATGCAGATCACACGGATGTGAGCGCGCAGCTGTGGCTTGAAAAGGATGGGCTTACAGGCGCATTTGCCTGTGAGGACAAGGAAGTACTCGCCGGCCTGACCGAACATCTTAAAATAGTCAACGCAAATATCAATTCTGCGGAAGGCATTAGGATGGGAACAGTACAGAGACTGTATATGGCAGCTGAAATGATAATAAACAAGCTGCGTTAGGAAAGCGAGGAAAAGTTTATGAGAATCAACCACAACATGTCGGCACTTAAGGCTAATCGCCAGCTTAACAGAACTGAAAGGAATCTTGATAAGAGCATAGAAAAGCTTTCATCAGGATATAAGATCAACAAGGCAGCAGACGATCCTGCAGGTATGTCAATCTCAAGAAAGATGCGTACGCAGGTAGAAGGTCTTGAGCAGGCAAGCCGCAATGCTTCAGACGGAATAAGCGTTATCCAGACGGCGGAAGGCGCGCTTAATGAGGTTAGCGCAATGCTTCAGCGTATGAGAGAGCTTTGCGTACAGTCATCAAACGAAACCTACACCTCTGCAGACAGAGAGGCCATTCAGGCAGAAGTGGATCAGCTCATGAACGAGATCGACAGGATCTCAACAAATACAGAGTTTAATACAAAGGCACTCCTTGATGGTACAGTAGAGAGAAAGAGCTACACTGACACTACAGGTGTAGAGATTATCTCAGTATCTGACAAGGTTGCAAAAAAGATATACGATATCAAAGTGACGCAGGACCCTCATCAGGCAGTGCTTGTGGGAATGACGGGAGATGCGTCTTACTTTGATGGAGACGGCATTACCGTATCGGGTAAGCTTGATATCAACGGCGTAAGCGTTCTGGTTAAAGAAGGAGAAAGCTCGGAAGAGATATATGCGAAGATCCGCGAGGCAGCGGAGCTTTCGGGATTTAACCTTGGCGCTCTTGCAGGCGGCCCATCTGAAGATGAGGAATTCAAAGAGTGGGCAGGCTACGAAACAAGCGAGCTTGTAGAAGGCTGTCAGCTTATCTTTGTATCAAAGGATTACGGCAGCAACACAAAGATAAATGTGGTATGTGACAGCGAAGACCTTTGCGCAGCACTTGGTCTTGCAAGTAATGCTACGGCGCAGGGTGCAGATGCCAAAGTTTCCCTCGGAGAAGGCTTTGATAAAACAGCCCTTACCCACAGCGATGGCGACAGAGTTACCATAACCGACAGAGACGGTTTTGAGATGACCATAAAGGTAAACGGCTACGTAAGCCACACCGGATACACAGATTCTGTTATTGAATCTATGGACGGAGCAACCGAGATGAGCATTTCAGACGGCGAGGAAGCTGAAAGCAAGCTTACCGTACTTGATATAGGTGAGATGGTACTTCAGATCGGCGCCAACACCTTCCAGACTCTTGATGTCAGTATACCTACCATGAATACCGAGACTATGGGACTTGTAAACCTTAACCTTCGCACATCCCAGACCTCGGAGGTTTCACTTGGAAGAGTAGATAAGGCCATAACCTTTGTTACCTCAGTTAGATCAAAGCTTGGAGCTTACCAGAACAGACTTGAGCACTCTATCCTTAACCTTGATGAATCAAGCGAGGATATGACCTCTGCAATGTCACGAATCCAGGATGTGGATATGGCAAAAGAAATGACAAACTATACACAGCACAGCGTACTTTCACAGGCAGGAACCTCTGTGCTTGCCCAGGCAAACGAAAGACCGCAGACAGTACTTCAGCTGTTACAGGGCTAATAAGTTCATTTCCGCAGGAGGTAAGCTAAATGACAAAAGAATCCATAAACGGCTACGCGAGGCGACTTGCAGAAGCCGGAAGATGCGAGATAATCGTCATTTTATACGATATAATCCTTGAAGACCTTGAAAATGCGGCAAAAGCATACAAGGAAGGGAATATGGCTGAAGGCAGCGCAGACCTTACCCATGCCCTTACCTTTGTAAAAGAGCTTATAGCATCTCTTGATATGAAATACGAGATCTCAAGAGAACTACTTAGACTTTACATATACGTAAACGGCTGCATAAACAGGGCAAGAGTAAGCGGAAAAGCAGACGAGCTCTCCGCTTCGGCAGACGTACTTAAAGGGCTTCGGGTTTCATTTGCAGAGCTTGCAAAGAAGGACAAGGACGGCGCCGTAATGGCAAACACCCAAAAGGTCTATGCCGGCCTAACATATGGCCGCGGCAGCCTAAACGAAACCACCGTTTCTGCAAATGAAGGAAACAGAGGGTTTTTAGCATAGTAAGAATGAATGCAAAAAGAGCAATGGCAAATGCCATTGCTCTTTTAAAATTACCTTTATTTCTGCAGTTTTTCAATTATCTCTTCTGTGATCCTGTCGGCATCTTCGTTTGCCACCTGGCAGGTTCCTGCTTTGGCGTGTCCGCCTCCGCCGTACTCAAGGCAGATCTTTCCGATATCGGCTGTACCGGCCTTATTTACAATTGATTTTCCTACCATAAGCGCGGTGTTCATTTTTTGCTTGCCCCATGCAACATGGATACTGAACTTAATCTCCGGATACATAGCGTAGATCTTGAAACGGTTGCCTGTATAGATGGTTTCTTCGTTTCTAAGATCCACTACAGCCACACCTTTTTTGATTGTGGTAACTTTGCGTAGCTGGTCTTCGGAGAGCTTTTCGTGCTCAAAATACATGTCCACACGCTCTTTAACATCAGGAAGCTCCATAACCTCGTCAATACCGTGGTCGATACAAAAATGCATAAGCTTCATCATAAGATCGTAGTTGCTGATCTTAAAATCATGGAAACGACCAAAACCGGAACGTGCGTCCATAATGTAGTGTAAAAGGACCCAGCCTGTCGGGTGGAAGATCTCATCAAGTGTAAGATCTGCGCTGTCGCACTTGTCTGCTGCGGCAACAAGCTCTTCGCTGATATGAACAGCTTTGTCTTTGTAGTAGTTGTAAACTACGCGCGCTGCACTCTTTGCATTTGCTTCAAGAACAAGACGGCCTTCATCTCTGGCCTTTTGCTCAAGATCGCCGAGACGCTCGTTTTCGCTTTCATGGTGGTCAAAAGCCATACCTACACGTGGATCAAAAGGCAGGTTAGTTGTGATGCAATCGGAAGAAAGTTCTACTTTGCCGTCCTGTACATCCTTAGGGTGTACAAAACGAACTTTTCCATCTTCGATGACCCCGGCATCGATAAGAATCGCACCTGCAACAAGACCATCAAGGTCGCTTCTAGTTACTAATTCCATACTATGTACCTCCCAATCTATTATATATTTTTGCATTACACTCATTAAGACAGATATTGCCTTACTTCACTATTTTATGTCAGAATAATGAATGTGTCAAACAGATATTATTAAACAATTATCCATGAGACGTCAATTTACTTTTTTCTTGACTTTTTTTAATAATGATTGTAGACTATATGGAATAAATAACAAAAGACTAAGAAGAGAAGAGTAATAAGAGCAAGTAGTCTTCAGAGAGTCTGCGGGTGGTGTGAGCAGGCGGCGAAAACCTTACGAAGATGGTCTCGGAGTCTTCGGTGTGAGCTCATTTGTTAGCACCGGACGGGAACGCCCGTTACAGCGCGGACTGCTGATTGGCAGTTACTGAGGTACTTGCTCGCGAGGGCAGTGCGAAATAAAGTGGTATCACGAAAGCTAACGGGGCGTCGTCTTTATGATGACGCCCCTTTTTTCTTTATTTTGTTTTATTTTGAAAAGGAGAGATGAAAAATGGCAGAAAAGAAACCTTATTACATCACAACAGCCATTGCCTACACATCAGGAAAGCCGCATATCGGCAACACCTATGAGGCTGTTCTTGCAGATGCCATAGCACGCTACAAGAGAGAACAGGGCTATGACGTATTTTTCCAGACAGGTACAGACGAGCACGGCCAGAAGATCCAGGAAAAGGCCGAGGCAGCAGGTATTACACCAAAGCAGTATGTAGATAATGTATCTACTACTATTAAGAACATTTGGGACCTTATGGGTACTTCCTACGACAGATTTATCCGTACCACAGATGAGGACCACGAAAAGCAGGTAAAGAAGATCTTCAAGAAGCTTTACGATAAAGGCGACATTTACAAGAGTGAGTATGAAGGCCTTTACTGTACCCCTTGCGAGTCTTTCTGGACACAGAGCCAGCTTGTAGACGGCAAGTGCCCTGACTGCGGAAGAGAAGTAAAGCCTGCAAAAGAAGAGGCTTACTTCTTTAAGATGAGCAAATACGCAGACAGACTTATCGCATATATCAATGAGCACCCTGAGTTTATACAGCCTGTATCCCGTAAAAATGAGATGATGAACAACTTCCTTCTTCCGGGACTTCAGGATCTTTGCGTATCCCGTACCACATTTACATGGGGCATCCAGGTAGACTTTGATCCAAAGCACGTGGTATATGTATGGCTGGATGCTCTTACAAACTATATTACAGGTATCGGATACGATGCAGACGGAAACAGCACAGAGCAGTTTAAGAAATACTGGCCTGCAGACCTTCACCTCATCGGTAAGGATATCATCAGATTCCATACAATTTACTGGCCTATTTTCCTTATGGCTCTCGATCTTCCGCTTCCAAAGCAGGTATTTGGACATCCATGGCTACTTCAGGGCGGAGACAAGATGAGTAAGTCAAAGGGCAACGTTATCTACGCAGACGACCTTGTAGACCTTTTTGGCGTAGATGCGGTAAGATTCTTTGTACTTCACGAAATGCCGTTTGATAATGACGGAACCATTACATGGGAGCTTCTTGTTGAAAGACTTAACTCAGAGCTTGCAAATGTACTTGGAAACCTTGTAAACAGAACCATCTCCATGAGCAACAAATACTTTGGTGGTGTGGTTAAGAGTACAGGCGTAAGCGAAGAGGTTGATGCAGACCTTAAGGCAGTGGTACTTGGCGCCGCTCCAAAGGTAGAAGCTGCTATGGATAAGCTCCGCGTGGCAGACGCCATTACAGAGATCTTCAATCTCTTTAAGAGATGCAACAAATATATCGACGAAACAATGCCTTGGGCTCTTGCAAAGGACGAAGCCAAAGCAGACAGACTTGCAGAAGTTCTTTACAACCTTACAGAGAGCATTACCGTAGGCGCAAGCCTTCTTGCCTCATTTATGCCTGAGACAAGTAAGAAGATCTTGGCTCAGCTTAATGCTACTAAGCGTGAGCTTGACAGCCTTGGTGAATTTGGCAAGTACGTAAGCGGCACTAAGGTTACTGAGACACCTGAGATCCTTTTTGCAAGACTTGATGTAAATGAGATCATGGAAAAGGTTGAGGTAATAAGGGCAGCTCAGAAGGCAGAGTATGAGAAAGAAAACGGTACCACACCGGCAGAAGCTGAGCCTGTTATTGATATCGAAGCAAAAGACCTTATCTCATACGATGACTTTGCAAAGCTTCAGTTCCAGGTAGGAGAGATCCTTGAATGTGAAGAAGTAAAGAAGAGCAAGAAGCTTCTTTGCTCTAAGGTTAAGGTTGGAAGCGAAGTAAGAACCATCGTATCAGGTATCAAACTTCACTACTCGGCAGAAGAGATGGTAGGCAAAAAGGTTATGGTACTTGTAAACCTTGAGCCACGAGAGATTGCCGGCATTAAGTCGGAAGGAATGCTCCTTTGTGCAGAAGGCCTTGAGGGCGAACTTAGCCTCATGGTACCTGAAAAGAAAATGCCTGCAGGAGCAGAGATAGCGTAAAAGAAAAAATATGATATAAAAGCAGAGGCGTCATCATTAAGATGGCGCCGCGCTTTTATAAGGGAAAGCAAGAGTAAGAAAGAACCATCCTGCCTTAATGTCGTATATGGCACTGCCACCCATTTGGGTCATCATATTTGCTACATTTTTAAGACCAATCTTGGTTCCTTGTATACCTGTTTGTTGCGTCCCTATTTCGTTTGAGATCATGAAATAGACCATACCATCCTCATACTTGGAAGAAAAAAACACATCGCTTCCCGGAGCGGCGTATTTATTTATATTGGAGCTGATATTGTTGATGATCCTTCCTAAGTTGTTGAAATTAACCTGTACGTAAACATCTTTCCATTCAAGGTCATTTATTACCACGTTAAATCCGGTGGCTGATAGCTGGACACTCAGCTCTGACAGATAATCTCCTATGGCTGAAGATACGCTTAACGGTGGTTCTACATTGCATTTTTTGCCTTCTGAGGAAAGAAAATACTCAAATAATTTATCCGAAAGATCTCTTACCTGAAGGACCTTACCTATAGCACGGTCCCAATGTCATTTAGATAGTAAAAATCTTAAGAATAGTGTATCATTTAAGCCATGATAATTCCATACACAATACAGCCAGTTCTCGGGTTTACGGTCAAAAATTCTATTTTTGAAAAAGGC
>Ga0129306_1002636_pt1 | contig 15293 bp, 6 predicted proteins | sample P827metagenome_FD_94438 | JGI IMG/M metagenome (GOLD analysis project Ga0129306, IMG submission 94438) | Capybara group fecal microbial communities from Wisconsin, USA - P827 metagenome | ecosystem: Host-associated > Mammals > Digestive system > Large intestine > Fecal | place: USA: Wisconsin...
CCGCAGGACGGCTCCGGTTCGTCCATCCTACCGCGGATGCTCCTCGTGAAGAAGACCGCGGCCCTCACCCCGTCCCAGACCAAGACCGAACCGCCGATCCTCGCGGATGTCGCCGCGGCGCCGGTCCCGACCTTCCTCTCCGCCGAGGTGCAGACCCTCTACCGGCAGGCGAAGGCCCTCTATCCCGCCCTTGTCGGCGCGCCTGCGGAGGCGATCGACCGGATCCCGATGAACGATAACGAGCCCTTCCTCCCCGGCACCTATTTCGGCCTCACGACCCAGACCGGCGCGGACGGCGTGGCCCGCACATACTTCTATCCCCGCGGGCGGTACACCAATTTCTACGCCTTCAATACGGTCCTCACCTCGATCTTCACCTGGAGCTTCGCGCAGGAGCTCGCCGGGACCCGCTACATCGCGATCGACGGACGGCTCGCGGCGGATGCGAACGCCGGACGGCAGCCCCGCACGGACTATCTCCCCGCCCTCGACGACTTTGAGCTCATCGAAGCCGCCGACTGGAAGATCGATTTCTGGTACTATAGCTACTACGGCGACCCGGAGAATCCCTCGGTGGAGCGCTCCCTCATCTCCCTGCTCAACACAGACATTGGCTGGCGGTTCGCGTCCTTCACGACGGGCGAATATGCCTGGGGAGAATCGACCGAACACGCCGTCCCGGTCCGGGATCCCGTCCCCGCGGCAGTACCGGTCGAAGAGCCCGTGGCGGAACCCCCGGCAGAGACGCCGACGGACACGCCAACGGAACCGGCATCCGAACAGCCCTCCGCGACCGAACAGCCGGCAGAGACGCCCGCGCAGCCTGAGCAGCCCGCCGAACCGACCGAACCGGAAACGCCTGTGACGGATCCGAATGAAAACGACTGGTGGGATCCGCCCGCGGACATCGACCAGCTGCCCTTCGACGTGACGCCGTAACATGCGCGAAAAATTAAATATTCTGTAAACAGCGGCGCGGGGAGGGAACTTTTCCGCGCCGCCTGCCGTCTAATGGGCAGAAAACGAAAAAACGGAAAAACCGGGAGGTGAATCCGGTGAAACCCAAGCACACATACGGCGGGAGCCGCGCGCTGCCTTTGATGCTCGCGCTCCTCTTCTGCCTGCCCTCCTGCGCCGCGCTGGATTCCTTCGCGGAAATGCACGAGACCTCCGTCTATATCCCCATCGAGTCCCAGGTCACGGATCCCCTCTTCTCCTGGGAGAACGAGGATCCCGAACCTGAGCCCGAACCCGCGGAGCCCGACGCGCCCGAAGAAGCTTCTCCCGCGGAAGAACTCCCCTTCGATCCGGTTCCGACCGCGGAGATCCCCTCTCCAAGTCCGGGCGAGGTCGAAGTGAAGCCGCCGGAAGAACAGGAAGAGCCTGAAGAGCCTGAAGAACCCGAAGCCGAAGCGGAGCCGGAAGGACCGTCCCGTGCGGTCGGCTCGACGCCGTGGACCTCCCTCACCGCGGGGGAAGACGAAGCCCGCGAGGGGCTCTTCACCCGGGCGGAGACCGCGCTCGTCGCCGAACAGATCGTCCGCTGCTGCGTCAACCGGACGTGGCTGAGCGCCGAAGTGCTCACGACGCGCGGCTTTGACGCCGATTCCGTCTCGAACTTCTATTTCTCCTCGCTCAAATACGCCGCGGCCGAAGACTATCCCGAGGCTCTGTGCGGCATCGTCGCGTGGAACGAAAACGAAGCGAAATATGCCGTCACCGAAAAAGGCGCGGACATCGCCTCCCGCTTCTTCCCGGGCGATCACAGGACCACTGAAACGGACGACCGCTACACCGTCGACGAGGACGGCTATCCGGTGTCGAAATATGACCTCACGGACCTCGAGATCCTCTCCGACGAGATCTCGACCGTAGCGCGCTTCCGCCTGATCTCCTACGAAGGCAAAGAGCCCGAGGACTGCGGCGAATACCGCCTCTTCTTCTATCAGAATAAGGGGACCGGCAAGGAATCGAATCCGATCCCGCGTATGCTCTTTGCGAAGAAGGAAGCCGCCGAAGACGCCGACGCGGACCTGCTGCCCCTGCGCGACTGGGTGTATGAGAAGCCGATCCCCGACTTCCTGAACGAGGAGCAGGCCGATCTGTGGCGGCAGGCGCTGATGCTCGAAGGACTGGAGAGCGATCCCGTCGAGTTCCTTGAATCCTTCCCGCGCAAAGACGGCGAGCCCTTCCTCTCCAGCGAATACTATCCCGTCCTTTCCACGGTCGACGAAAACGGCACGGCGTGGGACTGGACCCTCGTGCGCGGCCGGTTTGAGAACTACTACGACTTCGAGCGCGCCGTCACGTCGGTTTACACGTGGGGCGCGTGGGAAGACCGGAAGATCAACTTCAAGAACTTCGACGGCAAGCTGCGCGTCGCAAACGGCGCGATGGGCTCGCGGGTCGGACACATGCCGGAATACGACCGCTTTGAGATCATCACCTCGAACGAATGGACCCTCGATTTCTGGTACATCGCCGCCTACGAGCACGAGCTTGGCACGGAGGACGGCCCGATCGACTACGAACGCTGGCACGTCACCTACGTGAGTACCGATTCCGGCTGGCGGCTGTCCGAATTCGCGTCGGGGACCTGGGGCGGCGCTTCCGGGGAAAACCGGATCACGGCGCACCGCATTTCCGACGACGGCGCGAAGCTCCTCACCGAGCAGATCGTGCGCTACGTGATGCCGCAGTCCTGGACCGAAGGGGAGGTCGCATTCGGCAACGACGACGCCCTGCGGTTCCTCTACTCGCTCAGCCTCTTTGTCGACCGGGAAGATCATCCGTATTCCCCCTATGTCCGCCTGATGGAGGACCGGGAGCGGTTTGAGATCCGCGAGGAAGACGCCCGCATGATCGTGAAGGAGGTCTTCGGCATCGACGATCTCGTGATCCCGGACGGCGCGTTCGACGAAGTCGCCGGATGCGTGTGGATCCCGGTGGGGATCGAACTGCCGACGACGGGGTATGACTGCGAGGACTTCCACGTCCTGTCCGACGGCATGAGCCGCACGGCGATGTTCTACCTCACGGACGAGGACGGCATGGTCGGCACGTACCTCTTCACCTATGCCCCCGGCGTCTTCGGAAAGCCCATGCTCTCCGCGGAGCGCGCGGGATGAACCTTGTTCTTTCGCGAGGATTTGTGTATAACATAGAGCAGAGTAAAAAGAGAATAGTGAAGAGTTGAGGAAGAAACCCTGACGGGTTTCAAATGAATCGGAAACGGTCGTGAAACTGTATATGACGTACAGCTTCACGACCGTCTGATTTTTCCGAAATCCGCCCCGCGGATTTCTACCTCAACTATTCACTGTTCACTCTTCACTCTTCTCTTTTTGTCCGATCCTCCATGCCGAGCTTCCCCCGCAGGTACTGGCCCGTATAGGACCATGCCATTTCCGCGACCTCTTCAGGCGTGCCGCGCGCGATCACCGTGCCGCCGGCGTCTCCGCCCTCCGGACCCATGTCGAGGATGTAGTCCGCGCACTTGATGAGGTCGAGGTTGTGTTCGATCACGACGACGGTGTTCCCGGCATCCGTGAGCTGCTGCAGGATCGCGATCAGCATCTCCACGTCCGCGGAGTGTAATCCCGTCGTCGGCTCGTCGAGAACGTAGAGCGTCTTGCCAGTCGACCGCTTCGAGAGCTCCGTCGCGAGCTTCACGCGCTGTGCCTCGCCGCCCGAGAGCGTGGTCGACGCCTGCCCGATCTTGATGTACCCGAGCCCGACGTCGCAGAGCAGCTTCAGGCGGTTTCCGATGCGCGGGATGTCCCGGAAGAACGCCACGCCCTCGTCCGCCGTCATTTCGAGCACGTCCGCGATGGACTTGTCCTTGTATTTCACCTCGAGCGTCTCCCGGTTGTACCGCTTGCCGTGGCACACGTCGCAGGTCACGTACACGTCCGGGAGGAAGTGCATCTCGATCTTCTTCACACCGTCACCCTCGCAGGCCTCGCATCGGCCGCCGCGCACGTTGAATGAGAACCGCCCGCTCGCATAGCCGCGCATCTTGGCGCCCGGCGTCTGCGCGAACAGATTGCGGATGTCCGTGAACAGGCCCGTGTAGGTGGCGGGATTGGAGCGCGGCGTCCGCCCGATCGGGGACTGGTCGATCGCGATGATCTTGTCGAGCGCCTCCGCCCCTTCGATCCGGTCGTGATCGCCGGGGAAGGTGACGGCGCGGTTGAGGGTATGCGCGAGGGAGCGGTAGAGGATCGCGTTGATGAGCGAGGATTTTCCCGATCCCGAGACGCCCGTCACGCAGACGAAGCACCCGAGCGGGATCTCCACGTCGATGTTCTTGAGGTTGTTCTCCCGCGCGCCGATGATCTTCACGAACTTGCCGTTTCCCGCGCGGCGCACGGCGGGGACCGGGATCGAACGGCGTCCCGCGAGATAGTCGCCCGTGATTGACGAGGGATTTGCGGCGACTTCCTCGGGCGTGCCCGTCGCGACGACCTCACCGCCGTGGATGCCAGCCTTCGGGCCGATGTCGATGAGGTAGTCCGCCGCGCGCATGGTCTCCTCGTCATGCTCCACGACGATCACGGAGTTGCCGAGGTCGCGCAGGCTCTTGAGGGTCGCGATCAGCTTGCCGTTGTCCCGCTGGTGCAGGCCGATGGACGGTTCGTCGAGGATGTAGAGCACCCCCGCGAGGGAGGAGCCGATCTGCGTCGCGAGCCGGATGCGCTGCGCTTCGCCGCCGGAGAGGGTGGCGGACCGGCGCGCCAGAGAGAGATAGTCGAGCCCGACCGAGACGAGGAACCCGAGCCGGGATTTCAGCTCCTTGAGGATCTCCCGCGCGATCTGCATCTCCGTCGGGGTGAAGGAGAGGGAAGCGGTGAACGCGAGGGAATCGGTGACGGACATCTTACAGAATTCGTGGATGTTCTTGCCGCCCACCGTGACGGCGAGGGCCTCGTGGTTGAGCTTCGCGCCGTGGCATTCGGGGCATTCGCGCTCCGTCATGAATTCGTCGTAGTATTCCGCGTTCCATGCGCCGGGCTGCGCGCGGTCCTCCATGATTTTGAGGATCCCGCCGAAGGCGGTCGTCACGTGGTTGACACGGTCGCCGAAGGAGCGGTCCACGGTAAAGGACTCCGGGGTGCCGTAAAGGAGCGCGTCGCGGGCGGCCTTCGGGAAATCTTTGAGGGGCATGTCGAGGGACGCGCCGTAATGCTCGACGACGGCCTTGATGAGAGGTCCGTTCCACGAGGCCTCCTCGAGGGTCTTGAAGCCGTTGACCTGCACCGCGCCTTCCCGGAGGGACAGCGTGTCGTCCGGGATCACCTTGCGCGGATCGATGGACCGCAGGACGCCGAGTCCCGCACATGTCGGGCACGCGCCGAAGGGATTGTTGAAGGAGAACATGCGCGGCTCGAGCTCGCCGAAGGAAATGCCGTGCTCGGGGCAGGCGTAGTTCGTCGAGAACGTGAACTCGCGCGCCTCCTCGCTCTCCCGGGGAACGGTGACGACGGTGAGGGAGCCCTCGGATTCGCGCAGGGCCGTCTCGACCGAGTCCGTGAGGCGGCTCCGGAGGCCGTCCTTCATCACGAGGCGGTCGACGACGAGCTCCACCGAATGCCGCTGGTTCTTGTCGAGGGTGATCTCCTCGCCGAGATCGTAGAGGATCCCGTCGACGCGGACGCGCACGAAGCCGCTCTTCTTGGCGTCGGCGAAGACCTTCTCATGCCGGCCCTTCTTCCCGCGCACGACGGGGGAGAGGACGAGGAAGCGCGTGCCTTCGGGAAGAGCCATGAGGGAGTCGAGGATTGTATCGACCGAGGTCTGACGGATCTCGCGGCCGCAGACCGGGCAGTGCGGGATCCCGAGGCGCGCGTACAGGAGGCGGAGATAGTCGTAGATCTCCGTCACGGTCCCGACGGTCGAGCGCGGGTTTTTCGACGTGGTCTTCTGGTCGATGGAGATGGCGGGGGAGAGCCCCTCGATCGAATCGACGTCCGGCTTGTCGAGCTGGCCGATGAACATGCGGGCGTAGGAGGAGAGGGACTCCACGAAGCGGCGGTGACCCTCGGCGTAGATCGTGTCGAACGCGAGGGAGGACTTGCCGGATCCGGAGAGTCCGGTGAAGACGACGAGCTTGTCCCGCGGGACGTTGACGTCGATGTTTTTTAAGTTGTTCATCCGCGCGCCGCGGACGGAGATGAATTCAGGCATGTCGGATCATCCTTTGCTGAGGAGAACTTCTGTTTCGGGATCGGGGGATGCGCACGGAAGGGCCCTGCGGTCCGATCTCCATTATACCATGTTTAATAATATTATCAATAGAATATTTAAATATTCACGAAAAATTCAGATTTGTCCCGAAATTCCGCCGGAAAGAGCTCCGGTCAGCGGGAATTCGAGGAAAAGATCTTCTTCCGTGTCGACAAAGTCCGGCGGCACGGTTTCGGCCTTCCGGCATCCCCGTGCGGTGTAGAATGCGATCGTTTCGCGGGAGGGGACGGCGGAGATGAAGAGGCGGTCCGCCCCTTTCCGCCGAGCAAATCCGCAGGCCGCGCGAAAGAGCAGGGAACCGATCCCCCGCCTCTGACGCGTGTCGTCCACGAAGAGCAAGGTCAGGTTCGCATACCGCACAGGACCCTCCGTGATCGGACCGTCCACCGAGGCGAAACCGGAGAGCTTCCCGTCCTCGAACGCGCCGAACGCCGCGCCGCCGTCTTCCGTCTGGTCGCGGAGCCATACGGGGATCCATCGCTTTTTCTCGCTGCTCCACTCGCGGGTCAGGTCCGTCGGGCGAAGGACAAGAGAATCCCCTTCGCGCACCCAGACCTGCGTGATCCGTGTCCGATGGCGGAAGCCGTCGAGAAGGTCCGGTGTCAGCTCTTCCGCGGCGAGGAGCCTTATTTCGGCATGGTTCATTCTTTGCGCCATCCTCCCGTGTTCTCGGCGAATTCGCTGCGGTTTGCCCGCGAGACGATCTCATCCGCACGCAGCTTGTCCTCGCGGTAGGCCTTGCGGAGCAGCTCCGACGGGATGTACTCGTCGTACTTGTCGAAGACCGGGGCCTCCGTCGGGCTGATGAGCGCGTCGAGATCGATGCCCTCGGTTGTGATCTTCTGCGAAATCATCCGCATGAGATCGTCCCCGCGGCCGCCTTCGAGCTTGAAGGTCATGTAATAGCACCCCTCGAAGTCCATGCCGGTGAGTTTGAACGATCCCGCTTTTCGCACGAGATAGCGGCGGAGCGTGCGGAAGGAGCGTGTCCCGAGCCACGGGAAGAGCGCCCAGGTGTATCCGCCGAGCGGGAGGATGCAGCTCTCCGTCAGGCCCGTGTTCCGCGCGACGGCCCGGGCGACCCGCAGCCGCTGCAAGGCGCCTTCGCGCAGATAGGGGTATTCCGTGTCCTCGCGCAGAACCTGCCGCATCCGCTCGAGGATCCGCGTGTTCACCTCGCCGTAGTCGCCGGGCCAGCTGATTTCCATCTTGCCCCGCACGGGCTTGACGTAGATGAGCTTGCGCGGGATGTCGAGCTCCTCCACCTCCCAGACGCGGCCCGCGAGCGCAAACCGGTCCCCGACGGGCGGCGGCGTGGTGATGACCCCGATCTCGTCGGATTCGCACCGGACCGTGAAGTCCTCCTCGTCCTTGAAGACGGCGTAGAACTTGAAGGAGTTCGTGAGCCGCTCCCCGCGCAGGCCGACGATGAGCTCGCGCTCGTCCGTGAGCTCGAGCCAGTCGTTGTTGATCATCGAGAGCAGCAGCGTCTTGTAGTCGTCCTCCTCGATGTATTTGAACGGCGGGAGGCCGAGGATCTTCGCGGCAAGCTCCTTCGTCTTCAGCGCGCCGGAGGAGGCGACGACGGAGAGGGTCTGCTGGAAGAGGAGGGAGAACGGACACTTTTTCATGAGCGGCGGCTCGATGAAGCGCTCTTCGATATAGAGCTGGACGATGGCGATGGCCTTGAGCAGCTCCCACGGGATGAGCTGGGGCAGGGGCGTGTTTGGCAGGGGATTCTCCTCGCGGAAGACCATCATCATCTCCGGCGGATCCCCGCGCCTGCCCGAGCGTCCGAGCCGCTGCAGGAACGACGAGACGGAGTTCGGAGAGCCCTGCTGGATGATGCGCTCGAGACGGCCGATATCGATCCCGAGCTCCATGGTGACGGTGGCGCACGCGACGGCCTGGGTGTCGTCGTCCTTCATTTTCAGCTCGGCCTCTTCGCGGATCGAGGCGGAGAGGAAGCCGTGGTGGATCAGGAAGACGTCCGGCTCGCCCCGGTATTCGGCGATCTCGCGCAGGGTGGCGCAGATGTATTCGGTCTCCTCGCGGGAATTCGAGAAGACGATGCACTTCTTGCCCTTCGTGGCGTCGTAGATATATTCGTATCCGCGGTCGAGGGAGAGGGTCTCCTCGCGGCGGTTGTCCGGCGGCGTCGGGATCAGAGCGACGTCGTTCGCGATCGTCGTCTCCCCGGTTTCGGGATCGACGGCAGGACGGGATCCCGCGATCACGCCGGGGTCCTTTTCGATGATATAGAAGTGCTCCATGCCCAGCCGCCAGCGGATTTTCGCCGGGGGGATGGAGGGGATGGCCGTGTCGCGACCGCTTCCGCCGCCGAGCCATGCCGCCGCCCGGTCCATGTCGCCGATGGTGGCGGAGAGCCCGATGCGCCGGGGGGAGACGCCGGTCTTTTCGCGGAGGCGCGCGAGCTGGCAGAGGATCTGGTTGCCGCGGTCGCTGCCGGTGAGGGTGTGGATCTCGTCGATGACGATGTACCGTAAATCCCCGAAGAGGCGGATGAGGTCGGAGGAGCGGTTCATGAGCATGGCTTCGAGGGATTCCGGGGTGATCTGGAGGATGCCGCGGGGCTCCCTGAGGGCTCTCTGCTTATGGGAAGCGGCGACGTCCCCGTGCCAGTGATAGACCGGGATCCCGGCCTCGTCGCAGAGCTCGGAGATGCGTCCGAACTGGTCGTTGATGAGGGATTTCAGCGGGGCGATATAGAGCGCGCCGAAGGATTCGGGCATGTCCTCATAAAATTCCGAGAGGATCGGGAAAAAGGCGGCCTCGGTCTTCCCGGACGCGGTCTGCGAGGGGAGGAGGAGGTTGGTGTCGGAGCCGAAGAGGATCTCGGCGGCGGCTACCTGCACGGGGGAGAGGGCCTCCCAGCCGTGGGAATAGATGAATTCCCGGATGAAGGGGGAGTATTGGTCGAAGACGGACATGGGGGGAGGACCTCCTTTATTTTCTATTCGCTGTCGCTGGCGCCGGGCGGTGCCCGGTTAAAACTCAATATCGTCCAGCGTCACGGCGGGCTTCGGCGGGGCTGTGAGGGGGGACGATCCCCCGTCCTCTCCGTCCTCCGCCTCGTCGATCTTCGCCGACACCGTCGTCCGCTGTACATGCCCGAGGATGTCCGCAAAGGACTTGTCCGGATTTGTGTAGAGCAGATCGAGCAGCGTCACGTAGTCCCGGATGATCTCGCGCGGCGTGATCATCGATTCCGCGCCTTCCCGCGTCATCGACTGCGTCAGAAAGTCCCGCATGTCGGCCTCGGTCGCGCGCGGCTCCCATTTGTGATACTCCCCGTGCAGGGAGGTCAGCCGGATCACGAGGGCGTAGAGCTCGCTGTCCGAGAGCCTTCTCAGCCGGATCACCGGCTGCATCAGGGACCGCAGTTCTCCGCCGAACCGCCCGTCCGCCAAGCGGGACCGGAGCGCCTCGTAGCTGTAAAGCCCGCGGCGGCTGTCCTCGAGGAACTGCGGGGTCCCGCCGAAGACGATCATCATCCCCGGCGCGCGTCCCTGCATCGTGTCGTTGAACATCGCGAGGATCTTCTCGTAGTTGTTCTCCCGCGAGATGCGGTTCGGGATCTTGTAGAGGTTCACGCATTCGTCGATGTACAGGCACAGGCCGCTGTATCCCGCCAGACGCACGAACGCCGTGAACAGCTTCAGAAAGTCGTACCAGTTGTCGTCGCCGATGATCGAGAGCGAGCGGATCCCGGTTGCCTGCCGGGCTTCCGTGCGGGTGCCGAACTCGCCCCGGAGCCATTTCAGGCACGCGGACTGTCTGAGATCGTCGTCGTCCCGCCACGCCTCGTAGTAAGCGCGCAGCACCGACGCGAAATCAAAGCCGCCGACGTCCGCCTCGAGCTCGCGCAGGTTCTTCATGATCCGCCGGGCAAATTCGAGGCCGTATTCCTCGCCCGCCGGATCGAAGCCCTCCGCCGTGAGGTCCGCGCCGATCTTCGTGAACCACTTGCCGAGGATCACGGGCAGCGCGCCGCCGTCCGGGGAGGATTTCGACGCGATATTCTTCATCAGCTCGCGGTAGGTCGCCAGCCCGCTCCCGCCCGATCCGGAGAGCTTCCGCTCGGGGGAGAGGTCCGCGTCCGCCGTGACGAAGCCGCGCTCGAGGGCATAGCCGCGGGAGAGCTGGATCAGGAAGCTCTTGCCCGAGCCATACCGCCCGATCAGGAACTTCGTCGCTCCTTCGCCGTCCGCCACGCGGTCGAGGGAGGTCGCCAGGGCGTCGATCTCCTCCGTGCGGCCGATCGCGATGTACGGCGCGCCGACCCGCGGGACCACGCCGCCCGAGAGGGACGAGAGCAGCGTCCCGAGGATCCGGCGGGGGACCTTCTGTACCGTTTCATTCTTTATCGGAGCCATTCTTCCGCATCCTCCCTGTAATCTTCGATGAATCGGAATCCGCCGTCCGGGGATGCCTCGAGCGCGACATCGCCGACGAGGTCGAGGAACCGCGCGTTGATTCTGTCCGCGAGATCGCCTTCATAAAGGCCTCTGTCCCGGCAGAACGCGCGGAATCCGCCCCGCAACGCTGCGCAGAGACCGTCCTTCAGGAGGGCCTCGTCTCCGGCTTCTTCGGGGGTTCCTTCCGTATCCGTTATCTCTGTTGTTTCTTCTGTTTCTTCCATTTCATCCTGGGCGGGGATCTCTGCGGGGACATCCGGTGAGAGCGAAACAGCGGGGATCTCCCCGTCCGTCGTCATCGCGCCCTCGATCTCCGGGGCATCCTCGGCCTCGTCTGTGATCGGAGATCCGTAATCCTCCCCGGTCAGGCGCGCCGCGTTGGCCCAGGACTGCGCCTCGAGGACGGCAGCCGCACCGGGATCGAAGCCCGTGTCCTCCGCCTCGTAATTCTTGAGGTAATCCGCCGGCATATAGGCGTCTTCCTTCTGCTGCCGCCGCATCTCCTTCGTTGGGAGCAGCGGGGCGAAATAGGCGTCGATCGCGCGGCAGTCCTCCTCGCCGAGGGGGCCTTCGCCAAGCTTGGCCTTGATCCCGAGGACGGCGCGGAGGCGGTTTTCGCTGTGCTTCACGAGAGAGGTGACGAGGGGCCGGGTGTCCGCGCGCCGGGTGAACGAGACGAACTCGATGTCCAGCCGCCGCTTCACGGAAGAGGCGACGATCGCGCCGCAGAAGCTGTCCCGCGTCATTTTGTAGACCCGCTCGAGGGTGAAGATCCCGCGGTGTTCGAGGGCTTCGGCACCGAGCGCGGCGGAGACGGCGGCGGGGATGTGCCGCTCATAGGCGTCCCGGTTTTCCGCGTAGTACCGGCTCGTGCGGTAGTCGTAATCCGAGGAGGTCTCGATCACGGTCCGCGTGAGCATGCCGCCGGCGGTGCGGTTGAGGAAAAACTCCTTGAACTGCGCCTTCGGGACGATCTCGGGCAAAATCGGCGCGAGCGCGTCGGGGAGGGCGATCCCGTGGATCATGCAGTAGTCCGGGAGCCACTCGCAGAGATAGCCGTCGAGGCGCGGATAGGACGCCCGGTAGCCAAGCCAGACCGCCGCGAGCCTCTCTGCCCCTTCCTCCGGCGGGATCACGTCCGGGAGGTTCAGGATCTCATAGATATAGAGGAGCACGTAAGGGAAGTCGCAGAGCGGAAAGAGCCCGTGATCGACCGATTCCCGGACGTACCGATAGTAGTTCACCTGCGCGAGCGACATGTGCGCGTACTGCGGGACGTAGGAGAAGTACGGGACCGGAACGTGACGTTCGGAGAGATCGCCCGTGAATTTCGTATTCCGGCTGCGGAGCGCGTCGGTGAGGAAGCGGTTGTAAAACTCCGTGTCCGCCTCCCAGGTCCGGACGGTGATCTCCCGGATGAGCGAGCCCTCGGGGCGATAGGTCTTCACGACCGTCGCGCCGGGGGATCTTTTGGTTCCGATCCGGTCGGCCTCGCGCGCCTGTGTACCCGGACGGGGGGTGTTCCGCCGGTACGAGCGCGTCGCGTAGGCGCTCTGGGGCACGGATCGCTGACCGCCCGCCGTATTCACCACGCGGCCCGCCGAACCCTGATAACCCGCCGCGGGGATCTTTTCTTCCTTTGCCGTCTCCGCCCCGCGCACGATGCGCTCGGCCTGTGCGATCCGCTCGCCCGGCTCCGGTTCGGGATCGGAGGCGTTCACGTCGGCCGGAGTGAGGCTGTCCGTGTGGTAGGAGGCTTTGGCGTAGATGCGCGGCTTCGGGGCGCCGAGATCCCAGAAATTCTCACTGCCGTTCACGGTGCGCGGCGCGGGCGAGGGGGTATCCGGCTTTTCGGCGGACTGCGGCTCCTTTGGCTCTTCGGCCTCCGTGAATACCGTGTCGAGGCGGGAAAGGGCACCGTCGATGCGGTCCCCGACCTCGTCCATCGCGCGGCTCACGGCGTTCATCACGGCTTCGAGGCGCGCGCCCGTGTCTTCCGTATCCCGCGCGGCGGCCTCGACCCGTTCCCGGACGCGGCGGCGGATCTGTTTCGCGAGCTCGGCGAGCTCCTCGGGACTTCTGTTCTCCGGCATGGCGGCGCCTCCTTTGCGTTTTTTCGTTGATTCGTATTATACCATTATACCATCCGCCATCCTCGGTGTCAAGAAGACCGGACGTGCGGGACGGAGAAGATCGGCCTCCTGCGGGTATGAAAAATCGTGAAGGTGCCTATTGATTTTATGCGGATTTTGTGCTATCATAAAGAGTTTGCCCCGCAAAGGCAGGCCAAGCGGCTGTGTGCAGATTGCGGGAGAATCCCCGGCGCATGGAATGCAATTTTATTCAAAATCCACTCTTGACAGCGGCGGCGCGATGTGCTATAATCAACTTCACATACAGCGAAATGCAGCGAAGGGGAATACCCGCTTCACGAGCCGCAGAGAGAGCCGCCGGTCGGTGCAAGGCGGAGGGCAAAGGAAGCGCATCTCACCCCCGAGCAGCCGCCTGAACGCCGTGCGATGCGCCGGTCAGTAAACGCGGACGGGACTTCCCGTTATAGAAGGAGGGCATGGAAGTGCCCGGCATGAGGGCGGGATCCCCGCCGAAACAGAGTGGTACCACGGAACGAAAGTTGCGTCTCTTGTGCGAGGCGCGTTTTTTTGTTCGTTCCGTCGAAATCTGCCGCGGCAGATTTCTTCCGCCGTTATTCGCTGTTCACTATTCGTTATTCACTGATATACCATATTCGGAGGAAATCATGAAATTATCTTTTTCCACGCTCGGCTGTCCCGACTTCACCTGGCCGGATATTTATTCCATGGCGAAGGACCTCGGCTTTTCCGGGATCGAAATGCGCGGACTCGGCGGGAACCTCTTCTCCGTCCACGCCGCGCCGTTCAAGCCGGAAAACCTCGAGGCGACCCGCGCGACCCTCAGGCGGCTCAAGCTCGAGATCTGCTGCCTCTCCTCCGGATGCGCCCTGCGCTTCGGGGAACGTCACCGCGAGACGATCGCGGAGCTGAAGGAATATATCGCGCTGGCCAAAGCGCTCGGCACGCCCTACATCCGCATCCTCGGCGACCTCACGGCGGAGCCCACGACCGACTTCGACGACGAACTCGTGATCGGCCCGATGAAGGAGCTCGCTCCCGTCGCGGAGGAGGCGGGGGTCACCCTGCTCATCGAGACCAACGGCGTCTATTCGCACACCGACCGCCTCGCCGACGTGCTGGCCCGGATCGGGAGCGACAGCGTGGCCGCGCTCTGGGACCTCAACCACCCGTACCGCTTCGGCGGCGAGGATCCGGCCGAGACCGTGAAGAACCTCGGCGCGTACATCAAGCATACGCACATCAAGGACTCCGTCGTGAATCCGGACGGCTCGATCGCGTATAAGCTCATGGGTGAGGGTGACCTCCCCGTCGACAGCTTCATCGCGGCCCTGCGCTCGGTCAACTACGAGGGCTACATCTCCCTCGAATGGCTGAAGCAGTACATGCCGGAGCTCTCCGACGCGGGCATCGTCTTCCCGCACTACGCGCACTTCATGCAGCAGTATCTCGGCGGCGGCGACCATGCGGGCAGGCTGCAGAAGAACAACCGCGGCGACGGCTGGTATGTCTGGGAAAAGAACAAGATCATCGACTACACCTTCCCGCAGATCCTCGACCGGATGTGCGAGGAGTTCCCGGATCAGTGGGCGTTCCGGTACACGACCTGCGATTACCGGCGTACCTATCCCGAATTCCGCGACGACGTCGACACCTTCGCCCGCGCGCTGATCTCCCTCGGCGTCAAGCAGGGCGACCACGTGGCGATCTGGGCGACGAACGTCCCGCAGTGGTACATCACCTTCTGGGCGACCGTCAAGATCGGCGCGGTCCTCGTGACGGTCAACACGGCCTACAAGATCCACGAGGCGGAATACCTCCTGCGCCAGAGCGACACACACACCCTCGTCATGACCGACGGATACAAGGATTCCGACTACGTGGCGATCATGAAGGAGCTGATCCCCGAGCTCGAGACCACGGAGCCGGGCCGTCCGATCCACGCACGCCGTCTGCCGTTTTTGCGCAACATCATCACCTGCGAATCGGAGCAGAAGGGCTGCCTGACATGGGAACAGGCCCTCACGTTCGCCGAGCGGACCCCGATCGACGCGGTATGGCGCCGGGCCGCGATGATCAACAAGGACGACGTCTGCAACATGCAGTACACGTCCGGGACGACCGGCTTCCCGAAGGGCGTCATGCTCACGCACTACAACGTCGTCAACAACGGCAAGGCCATCGGCGACTGCATGGATCTCTCGACGGCGGACCGGATGATGATCCAGGTGCCGATGTTCCACTGCTTCGGCATGGTGCTCGCGATGACGGCCTCGATGACGCACGGGACGACGATGTCCCCGATCCCGGCCTTCTCCCCGAAGAAGAGCCTCGACTGCATCAACCGCGAGAAGATCACCGCGTTCCACGGCGTCCCGACGATGTTCATCGCGATGCTCGGACACGAGGATTTCCCGAAGACCGACTTCTCGCACATGCGGACCGGGATCATGGCGGGCTCCCCCTGCCCGATCAAGGTCATGGAGGAGGTCGTCGA
>Ga0129306_1002638_pt1 | contig 15270 bp, 20 predicted proteins | sample P827metagenome_FD_94438 | JGI IMG/M metagenome (GOLD analysis project Ga0129306, IMG submission 94438) | Capybara group fecal microbial communities from Wisconsin, USA - P827 metagenome | ecosystem: Host-associated > Mammals > Digestive system > Large intestine > Fecal | place: USA: Wisconsin...
CTCTAAGGCTGCCAGCAGGTCGGTCTGACTGGTCATGCGCAGGATGTTGGCATCGGGAGCCATGTCTGTAACGGCAATGTCCTGTATGCTGCCGATAATCACTGCCACATTCTTGCCGTTAAGCGCCTGGAAGGCAGGGGGAACGTCCGACGGAGAACCGTCGGACACGGCGGCTGTGTCGCTACCTACAAGCGAGGGTACGTAACCCAGCATGCCAAACAATGTCAGCATCACAGCCGCAACGATAGCTTTTACGCGCTTACGCTGAACGAGACTCTGAAGCAACAGCCCGATGAGCCATGCAATGAGGAAATAGATGATGGCCGTCACGATGAGCGGGAAGAAGGCATCGAACGTTCGTGAACGTATAAGGTCAGAGGCGCGCGTCATGTCAGCCACAGCGATGTAGCCCACGATGCTCGTGCCCTTCAGCAGACTAATTACCTCTCCCTGATAGACGGGCATCACAGCCTTGACCACCTGTGGCAGCACAATCTTAAAGAACGTCTGTCGCGGTGTGAACCCCAATGCTAATCCCGCCTCCGTCTGTCCGCGGTCGATACCTTGAATGGTGGTGCGCAGCATCTCGCTGATGTAGGCCGCAGTGTTCATGGCGAAGGTGACGATAGCCACCACGATGCCCGTAGCGTCCAGCGGTGCCATCACCACATAGTACATCAGCATGAGCAGCACCAGTACGGGCGTGCCGCGCATCAGTTCGATATACACCTTGGCCACTTGCTGTAGCCACTTCCGGCGACTCATGCGCATCCAGCACACCAGTCCGCCCAGCAGCGTGCCCAGCACGGCGGCGCAGAGCGTGATGAGCAGCGTCACCTGCAGGCCGTCGAGAATCATCCTGTAGCGATCCTCGGCTATCAGGTTGTTGGTAAAACTCTCCGTTATGGAACCTATCAGTGCTATCATCTTTCTTATATTTTAAACTTCATTCGATCACCGATAAACAGATTTATCGCTGTCTTTATTGTTTTCCCCTGGAGATAGGGAAGGTTGACATGATAGGCCGACGGCCAGATACAGATGGCCCTGCCTGCCATAATCTGGGACATGCGATCCATTTTCTCTTTGAGTTCAGGAGTGTTCCAGCGGTGACCGAAATACTGCCTTCCCATGGCTTCGTAGAAAAGTTTCAGGGCTTTCCTGTCCATGTGGAACAGGTTCCGAAGGACGGGATTGGGCCCTAAATGGTGCATATGGGCGAGAATACAAAAGTCCAGCAGCGGGTCTCCATAGCCGAAATCGCCCAAATCAATCCAATAGACTTTGCCCTGCGCGATGATAATGTTGCAGGGGTTGATGTCTCCATGCAGGCAGGTAGTGACGGGTTCCAACTCATCTATGTAGCCAAGAAGCCTGGTTTTTATATTGTCAGGAATGACATTGTTGGCTGCTATCAAACTCCGTGTGCGTAAGGGAACGCTGTCAAAGACCTCCGTGTCGCAGGGGATGCTGTGCAGGGCTTTGGCATAGTCTGCGGTCATGCCGGCTAATTCCTCCAGTCGCTCGGGATGGTCGGCAATAATTCTTCCAAACGACTCTTTCTCTTGGATGCGCTGGACAATCATACCGAAGCGCTCACCATCGGTAACAAACTCATAGGGCTCGGCGGAAGGGATGCCCATATCGTAGACAGCCTTGGAGCGCAGGAATTCTTTCCTTGCTGCATCTTCAGAGACACTGGGCTTGTTGAGTTTGAGCATCACCGAGCCGTCCGTCTTGTGGTAATAGGACGTCCCGAACCCTCCGCCGCCGAAGGCCTCCCATTCCTGAAGGTTTATTGTTTTGGCATTCATATTCAAATTGATGTATTGTCTTTTGTATATTGTTTTGTAAATTTTGCTTGCAAAACTACAACTTTTTTAGCAAATAAATGTCAATTTGCTTAAATTTAACGTAATTTTGTTTCGTGACTGTCTGCATTGTCTTGTGCCGTATCCTTGATGGCTTCTTCGTAGCCTGTCAATGCGGCGAATGGCGCAAACTGGAAAAAAGGGAACCCCGATATGGAGTTCCCTTTTATCATTTGTGGCGGAAGATGAGGGATTCAAACCCCCGATACCCGAAAGGGGTATACCGGATTTCGAGTCCAGCGCGATCGATCACTCTGCCAACCTTCCAATTAATTATCTTGACTTCCTTGAAATCGGATGCAAAGGTAGTTAAATTTTTCGAAATAGCAAAGCATTTCCAAAAAAAATGCGTAATTTTGCAACATGAATCATACAAGAGAAGAGAAAATGGAGGCCTTCGGGCGGATGCTGGATGTGCTGGACGAGCTGCGGGTGAAGTGCCCGTGGGATAGGAAACAGACCAACGAGAGCCTGAGGCCTAACACGATAGAGGAGACCTACGAACTGTGCGACGCGCTGGTGAAAGGTGACGACCATGAGGTGATGAAAGAGCTGGGCGACGTGTTGCTGCACGTGGCCTTCTACGCCAAGATTGGAGAAGAGAAAGGACAGTTTGATATGGCTGACGTCTGCAACTTCCTCTGCGACAAGCTGATATTCCGCCACCCGCACGTCTACGGACAGCAGACGGTGGACAACGTGGAGCAGGTGCTGGACAACTGGGAACAGATTAAACAGCGCGAGAAGGATGGCAACAAGACGGTGCTCGGTGGCGTGCCTGCCGCTCTGCCTTCGCTGATCAAGGCGTATCGCATACAGGACAAGGCGCGCCATGTGGGTTTCGACTGGGAACAGCGTGAGGATGTGTGGCAGAAAGTGCGCGAGGAGCTGGACGAGCTGGAGGCCGAACTGGCCAAAGACGACAAGAAGGCTTCGGAGCAGGAGTTGGGCGATTTCCTCTTTGCGGTGATCAATGCGGCCCGACTCTATAAGCTGAATCCGGACAATGCGCTGGAGATGACGAACCAGAAGTTCATCCGCCGCTTCAACTATATTGAGCAGCGGAGCCGTGAGATGCAGAAAGCCATGACCGACATGACGCTGGACGAAATGGAGGCGCTGTGGCAGGAAGCGAAGAAAAGTGAAAAGTCTTTGACCTAAAGGTACAAAGCGACCAAAGGTCGAGCGGAAAAATTAAAAGTTAATACATATTATATTATATATTATGAAGAAAATTAATGTATTGATGGTGGTGGCCACGGCTGTCTGGATGATGGCCAGTTGTGGTGGTAAGACACAGCAGGTGCCTTTTGACGATGGCGATTCTGCCGACGTAGCGAATGCCGACCCGACGGTCTATGGCGTGTGCGGAGAGGCTACGGCGATGCATACCCTGCAGTTGTTGACGGATACGGGCGACACGCTGGTGCTCGACTTGAACCAGGCACAGGAGAACGACCAGGTGTTTGGCGGACTGCAGACGGGCGACCGCATGGCTGTTATTCCCACCAAGGACGGGAAGGAGGCTGTGATGGTGATCAACCAGAGCACGCTGTTGGGTAACTGGGTGATGCCGAACCCGATTGACGGCAGCGACGAGGTAGGTATCCGCATCAAGGAAGGCGGAATAGCCGAGAGCATAGAGCAGTCGACGATCATCTATAAGACCTGGCGACTGGTGCGCGGCAAGCTGGAAATCGTACTGGTGCATGAAGGCGGCAGTGGCGAAGACGAGATCTATAGCTACGACATCGTGAAGCTGGGTGCCGACTCGCTGACCTACAAGGATAGCGAAGAGACCTTCGAATACGCCCGCCAGAAGCCCCGCGAGGAATACGGCAAGGACGTGAAGCTGGAGGAATCGTCGATTGATGACTTTATGATGTAATGGAGCCGTTCAGAGTCCATATATTAGGATGTGGCAGCGCACTGCCCACCTTGCGCCATTTCCCCTCATCACAGGTTGTGGAGGTGAGGGGAAAGCTGTTTCTGGTGGACTGCGGCGAGGGGACGCAGATACAGTTGCGCCGTTCGCGCCTGCGCTTTACGAAGATAGGTGCGGTGTTTATCTCGCATCTGCATGGCGACCACTGCTTCGGACTCATCGGCATGCTGAGCACCTTCGGACTGCTGGGGCGAACGGCCAAGCTGACCATCTATGCACCGGCCGAACTGGCAACGCTGATGCGGATGCAGATGGATGCTTTCTGCAGAGACCTGGAATACGAGGTAGACTTCCAGGCGGTGGACACCACGCAGCACCAAGTGATTTACGAAGACCGCTCGCTGACGGTGGAGACCATCCCCCTGGAGCACCGTGTGAAATGCTGCGGCTACCTGTTCCGCGAGAAACCCACCCGCAACAACCCCGACCTGACGCGAGCTTACGCCTACTGCAGCGATACGCGCTACATGCCTGGGCTGCACGAGGTGGTGAAGGGCGTCAACACGCTCTATCATGAGAGTACCTATGGCGAGGACAACCGGTTGAAGGCCGAGAAATACTATCACTCCACAGCTCGCGATGCGGCCACGGTGGCTCGCGATGCCGGGGTGGGGCAGTTGCTGTTAGGCCATTACTCCTCGCGCTATGAGGATGAGGATGTCTTGCTGCAAGAGGCGAAAGAGATTTTTCCGAATTCTCTGTTGACAGATGAAGGCCTTGTGATAGAAATATAGGAAAAAATTTGGTAGTTTGAATTATTGTTCGTATATTTGCACCGAATAATATAAATACGCGTATGAAGAAACATCTACTTTGCTTCACTTTGATGGGCCTGATGCTGACTCCAGTTACCATACTGAAGGCAGCTGATATGCCGTTTGAGGAGGTGCAGCAAGAGATGGGTGAGGAGATCTCGATTACGGTAAGCGGAACGACCATCACGGTGCGCGGAGCACAGGGCGAGACGCTTGAAATCATCTCATTGACAGGCCGTTGCGTGATGACGGTGAAGATTGATTCGCCCGTACAGCGTATTGAACCGAATGTTCCGAAGGGATGCTACATCCTGAAAGTAGGGAAGGTAGCCAGAAAAGTTTCCCTGCGATAAATCATGTCACAAAAGATAGACCCGAAAGCGCAGCGAGCAGCGTTTGAACGGATAGTGCGTGAGTACAGTGAACAGCTGTACTGGACGGTGCGTCGTATCGTGCTGAACCATGAGGACGCCAACGACGTGGTGCAGAATGTGCTGATGAAGGCATGGACGCGTCTGGATTCCTTCCATGAGGATTCGAAGATGTCGACCTGGCTGTATCGCATTGCCCTGAACGAGAGTATCGACTTCATGCGCAAGCAGAAGAAGCAGCAGTTCAGTGCCGATGATCCTTCGGCTATCACCATTGCCCAGCAGCTGATGGCCGACGAGTATTTCGACGGTACGGAGATGGAGGCGTTGTTGCATGAAGCCATTGCCCAACTGCCTGACGTTCAGCGCACGGTGTTTAACCTGCGCTACTTCAACGAGCTGAAATATTCGGAGATCAGCGAGATGCTGCATACCTCGGAAGGGTCGCTGAAAGCCTCGTATCATATTGCCGTGAAGAAAATTACGGAATATTTAAAGCAGCGGGATTAAACTTTTGAAAGAAAGATTCGTCAAACGAATAAAGATACAGAAAAAATGATGGATGAAGAGCAAATACTCATAGAGACCTTCGGCAAGCGCAACTGCTTTAAAGTGCCCGATGGTTACTTCGAGCAGCTGACGGACAGCGTGATGGCGAAACTGCCTCAGCAGCCTCAGCAGCAGGCTCGCACCGTCGTGATGCGTCCCTGGTATTATGCCGCAGCATGTACGCTGTTGGCCCTGGTGATGGGTGGTGCCTACTATTTCCACCAGCAGTCGTCGGCCGACATGGTGGCTGAAGGCAGCTACTATGAGGAAGTGGCCGACTATGCCATGATAGACAACATGGATATCTACGCCTGTATCACGGATGAACAATAAGGTGAAACGTAAAAAATGACGAAAATGAGAAGATGTCTCGTAACGATGATGATGCTGGCCCTGATGCTCGTCGCTTCAGCACAGGAGCGGAAGAAATTCTCGCCGGAGAAATTCCAGGCTGACATGGAGGCCTTTATCACCCAGCATGCCAACCTCACTCCGCAGGAAGCCGCAAAGGTGTTCCCCTTGCTGAGAGAGATGCAGGAGAAGCAGCGCGCCATCTACGGCAAGGTGCACAAGATGGTGAAGAACAAGCCCGAAGACGAAGCGGGGTGCGTGAGTGTGATTGAGGAGTACGACAAGGCCAATATCGAGCTGAAGAAGATAGAACGCAACTACCATCAGAAGATGATGAAGGAAGTGCCGGCCTCGAAAGTGTTTGACGTGATTAGGGCTGAGTACCGCTTCCACCGCGGGTGGATGAGGGGTGCACAGCAGAAGAGGGACAGAAAGCGCTGAGCGCACAACGCTCACAATGAGGACGGCGCGACGTGCAGACATAGCGCCCGTGAAGGAGCAACCAATGGTGTGCCCGTGGAATATCTTCCGCGGGTATATTTTTTACCAGTTCGCGTTCTACTTTAAAAGGCGTATCGGCTGTACGGGCTACCAGTCCTAAGCGATGGCTGACACGGAACACATGCGTATCAACAGCCATCGTCGACTTGCCGAAAGCGACACTCTGAATGACATTTGCCGTCTTGCGACCCACGCCGGGCAAGTCGAGCAGAAGGTTCATGTCGGAAGGAACCTCGCCCTGATGACGCTCCACCAGTAGGCGCGCCATCCGGGAAAGGTGTTCTGCTTTTGCATTAGGGTAGGAGACGCTGCGGATATACTCCAGAATCTCGTCGACGTCAGCCTGCGCCATGCTCTGGGCATCGGGAAAACGGCGGAAGAGTTCGGGAGTCACCTGATTGATGCGCTTGTCGGTGCACTGGGCACTCAGGATGACAGCCACCAGCAACTGGAAAATGCTGCCAAACTCGAGTTCCGTCTGCACCTCGGGCATCTCTTGGCGGAAATAGCTGAGAATGCGTTCGTAGCGCTCCTTCTTCGTCATACTCTTATTTCAGCTGTTCAGCCACGAAGTCGGCCAGCTCTTGGCCACGCAGTCCGCGGCGCAGAATCTTACCTTTTTGGTCGACTACGATGGTGTGAGGAATGCTGGAGATGCTGAACTGCTGGGCAGCGGCATTCTCCCAACCCTTCAGGTCGCTCATCTGCGGCCAGCTGATGTTGAGCTGCTGGACGGCAGTGAGCCAGGCGTCCTTGTCGTTGTCAAGCGAGATGCCCACAATGCCAAGGCCCTTGTCCTTGTATTGGTTGTAGAGCTCAACCATCATCGGCATTTCCTGACGGCAGGGACCACACCATGAGGCCCAGAAGTCGAGGATGGTGATGCGGTGCTGGCCAACCTCACTCATGATGCTGAGTGAAGAACCGTCGGGAGCAGGCTGCGAGAAGTCGCCGATGGTGGCTCCCTCGCTGGTCTGAGCGGCAGCTTTGATGCTCTGTTCCATCTGGCGGATAGCCGCACGCTGACGTCGCTCGGCAGGCAGTTGTTCAATAAGACGCAAGCGCGCCTCGTTGTTGATCAGCTCCTCAGGATAGTAGGTGAGCAGGAAATAGCCAAACTCATTGTCGATATGCTTCTCGGCAGTCTTGACAACAAGGGCTGCGAAGCGCTGGTTCAGTTGCTCAATCTGCTGCATGCCCTTCTCCTGTTCTGCCTGATCCACCTGTTTGCCATAGATATGCTCGGCAATGCGGTTGATTTCCTTACCGATGCTCATCACCGAGTCGTTGAGCACCTGCCAGGCGTCGTTGCATTGCGTACCGCCCACACGACTGGCACCGGGAGTCTGCTTGATGGCAATCTGAATGTTGCCCGGCTCCACGAAGAAAGGCGCATTGAGCTCGTTGCGCTTGTCGCTATACACCATGCAGAGGCGTACGGAATCGGCCTCGCCGCTGAATGAGAACTTACCATCCTTCACGATGATGGTGTCACTGGGTATTCCGTCTTGCAGGTCGGAAGTAAAAAAGAGGGTGTCGCCATCGGCGGCTCCCTCAATTGTTCCATTGACCTGATAGGAATTGGACTGACAGGCAGTCAGCGCGCCTAAGAAGAGCGCACTATACAATATATTGGTCAGAGATACTTTCATTGTTGATTACTCTACGAATGGTTTCAGCAAACATATCGGCCACGCTCAGCTGCTTGACCTTGGCGCAACGCTGGGTGTAGGGAATAGAGTCGGTGAAGACAATCTCCTCCAGAGCAGAGGCCTGTACACGGTCGCTGGCAGGACCGCTCATCACACAGTGGGAAGCACAGGCGCGTACCGTCTTGGCTCCAGCTTCCTTCATGAGGTCGGCAGCCTTGGTGATGGTACCAGCCGTATCCACCATATCATCGACAATCACTACATTCTTGCCTTCTACCTCCCCGATAATCTGCATCGAGGCTACCACGTTGGCACGGGCACGCGTCTTGTTGCAGAGAACCAGCGGACAGCCCAGATACTTGGCATAGGCACTGGCGCGCTTCGAACCACCCACGTCGGGAGAGGCAATCACCAAATCTTCGAGATTCAGACTCTTCAGATAGGGTAGGATGACACCCGAGGCATAGAGATGATCGACGGGAACATCGAAGAAGCCCTGAATCTGGTCGGCATGCAGGTCCATCGTGATGACACGATCCACACCAGCCACGCTGAGCAAGTCGGCTACCAGTTTGGCACCAATCGACACGCGGGGCTTATCCTTCCGATCCTGACGCGCCCATCCGAAGTAAGGAATGACGGCATTGATGGTGCGGGCAGAAGCGCGCTTAGCTGCGTCAATCATCAACAGCAGCTCCATCAGATTGTCGGAATTTGGGAAGGTGCTCTGTACAAGGAAAATGTCGCGTCCGCGAATGCTCTCCTCATAAGAAACAGCAAACTCGCCGTCGGAGAACTTCGTTATCTGAAGTTCGCCCAGCGGACAACCAAGACTTTGGCAGATTTTCTCTGCGAGGTACTTCGTGGCTGTGCCCGAAAACACCATGTAGTTTTTGTTGGGGTTCATTGTTATATCAAGGTTCAAGTTCTTTATCCAATAGCTTTGCGTAGTCGGCTGAAATGGTCGATTACCGATTGGTAGTCCACTTCCTGCTGAATATTAAAACGATTCCAGATGTCGCCACAAATGACAATGCCTCCGAAGCCTAAATCCTTGACCATGCGAACGGTCTCGAGATTCATGCCTCCCAAGGCATAGACGTGGCGGTCGATGAGTCCGCTGCGAGCAGCTTGCTCCAACTGCTGAGGAGTGAAAGAGGCTTTGCAGTCGGGTTCCGACTGGCTGTCGCCGATGTATTTCAGGAATACGTAGTCGGCATTGCGTTTGGCTTCTTTCAGTTGGTCGAGATGGGTGCACGTACGACTGAGATGGCCCTTGTAGCCCTTGGGTGCAGGAGCCGTCTCGCTCTCTATATGAATACCATTCAGCTTGAACTCCTCTTTCAGATAGTAGTTGCCGTGAACAGTAATCCGCTTATAGCAGTTGTCTGGGAGCAACGACAGTAAGCGCTCAGAGTACATGGGCTCAGAATCGGGCTTGTAGAGGTGCAGATTGTCGAGACCCTCGTCAAAGAGGGCAGCGAGAATCTTGTCTTCCTCCACAAAGAACGTGGGCCGTGTCATGACTGCCAGTTTCATGCTGTAAGGGGTTTAGTTGGCGGATTCGAATTCTTTCAGGAAACGTACATCGTTCTCAGAGAACATACGGAGGTCAGAGACGCGGTACTTCAGGTTGGTGATGCGCTCTACGCCCATACCAAAGGCATAACCGCTGTAGATCTTCGAGTCGATGCCGCACTGCTCGAGCACGTTGGGGTCAACCATGCCGCATCCTAGAATCTCTACCCATCCGGTGTGCTTGCAGAAACCACAGCCCTCGCCGCCACAGATGAAGCACGAGATGTCCATCTCAGCACTGGGCTCGGTGAATGGGAAGTAAGAGGGGCGCAGACGGATCTTGGTGTCCGGGCCGAACATCTCGCGGGCAAACGACAGGAGCACCTGCTTCAGATCGGTGAAGCTGACATTCTTGTCGATATACAGTCCCTCCACCTGGTGGAAGAAACAGTGGGCACGGGCGGTGATAGCCTCGTTGCGATACACGCGACCCGGGCAGATGACGCGGATAGGAGCGGTGAGCTTGCCATCCTCGGTGTGCATATTCTCCATCACGCGAGCCTGCACACTGGAGGTGTGAGAGCGCAACAGGATGTTCTTGGTCACATCGTTGGGATGCTGGCTGACGAAGAACGTGTCTTGCATGTCACGGGCGGGATGGTCGGCAGCGAAGTTCATCTTGGTGAACACGTGCAGGTCGTCCTCCACCTCAGGACCATCAGCAAGTACGAAGCCCATACGCGAGAAGATGTCGATAATCTCGTTGGTGACGATAGTCAGCGGGTGACGCGTGCCCAACTGAACAGGGTAGGGAGTGCGCGTCAGGTCGATGGCCTCGTCGCTGGTCTCGCGTGTGGCACAGTCTTCGCGCAACTGGTTGATGCGCTCAGTAGCCAACGTCTTCAGCTCGTTAATCTTCATACCAACCGTCTTCTTCTGGTCGGCGGCAACATTTCGGAAATCGTTCATGAGTGCCGTAATCTCACCTTTCTTGCTGAGGTATTTCAGGCGAAGCTGCTCCACCTCTTCGGCATTCTGGGCACTCAAAGTCTGTACTTCTTTCAGAAGTTCGTCTATCTTATCAAGTATCATAATCAACTATTATGCATGAATTTTGATGCAAAGGTACAAAAAAATGAGTAATTCGAAATGAGAAATGAGAAATTATTTCTATCTTTGCACAAAATTTTGAGAGAAGACGTAATTTTTGTATCAACAAATGAAACGATATCTGATATCAGGTGGTGTGGTGCTGCTCTTTTTAGCATCGTGTGGAGGGCAAAAGACGAGTGGTAATGAGGAAGCGGTTTCCGACTCGCTGAAGGCTGATACAGTGATGGCCGACTCTGTGGCAGAGATAGTCATGGAGGAGACGCCGATGCCTAAGGCTGCCGACGAATTATTCGACGACTTCATCTTTAACTTTGCAGCCAGCAAGAAGCTGCAAATGGAGCGAATCCTGTTCCCGTTGCCCACCATCAAAGGCGAGGAGAAGAAAAACATTGCGAAGAGTGAATGGAAAATAGACCATTTCTTCATGCGCCAAGGGTATTACACGCTTCTCTTTGACAATGAAAAGGAAATGGAGGTGGTGAAGGATACCGAAATCAGTCATGCGGTGGTGGAGAAAATCTATTTCAATACCAATTCCGTGATTCAGTATTACTTCGACCGTCCACAAGGGGCTTGGGTGCTGACCTCTATTCACACCATTCCCATTGCGCAGTCGGCTAATGCCACTTTCCTGCAGTTCTACCATCAGTTTGCCAAAGACAAGGAGTTCCAGGCAGAGAGCCTAGGCGAGACGGTGGAGTTTGTGGGGCCTGATCCTGACGATGATTTCAGTCAGATGGAGGGAATCATTACGCGTGATACGTGGGAAGCTTTCGCTCCGGAACTGCCTTCGAAGATGATCTATAACATTATTTATGGCCAGCCCAAAAAGGAAGGCAACTCGAAGCTGTTTTTCCTGCGCGGTATTGCCAACGGACAGGAGCTGGAGATGTCGTTCAGATGCAAGAAAGGAAAGTGGCAACTGGTGAAGTTGACCACCTGATAGAATCAATGAATGGTATGAAGGATTGCAAGAACTATAGTCTGCTGCATCATAACACGTTTGGCATCGAAGCCTGTTGCCAGCGGTTTCTGGAATATGCTGACGAGCAGGAGGCGCGTAATGTTGCCCAGTTGCTGACGGCATTGGCTCTTCCTTATATAATAATAGGTGGAGGAAGCAATCTGTTGCTGACTCGCGACTTTGACGGCATCGTGGTTCACTCTGCCATCCGAGGCATTGAGCTGTTGGACGGTGGACGCGTGCGCTGTGGAAGTGGCGAAGTGTGGGACGATGTGGTAGACTGGTGTGTGAAGCATCAGTTGTATGGCGCTGAGAACCTGTCGCTGATTCCTGGTGACGTAGGAGCCAGTGCCGTACAGAATATCGGAGCTTACGGAGTGGAGGTGAAAGACCTGATAGAGACGGTGGAGGCTGTTGAGATAGCTACGGGAGCTCAGGTCACTTTCACGAATGCTGACTGCCAGTATGGTTATCGCGACAGCCGTTTCAAACACGAGTGGAAGAACCGTTATCTCGTAACGCATGTTGTTTACAAGCTGCATACCGCTTTTGAACCGAAGCTCGATTACGGCAATATCCGTTCGGCATTAGCTGCGAAGGGTATTGACAACGTGACAGCCGAAGCGTTGCGCCAAGTGATTATCGAGATTCGTCGTGAGAAACTGCCTGACCCAGAAGTGATGGGCAATGCCGGTAGTTTCTTCATGAATCCGGTGGTCAGTCGTGAGAAATACGAGCAGTTAGTAGCACAATATCCGCAAATGCCGCATTACTTCATCGACGAGCAGCACGAGAAGATTCCCGCTGGTTGGATGATAGACCAATGCGGATGGAAAGGAAAGTCGCTCGGACGTGCGGGAGTACATGACAAACAGGCGCTGGTACTTGTCAACAGGGGAGGCGCTACGGGGGCTGAGATAGTGGCCCTTTGTCAGCAGATACAGCATGATGTGAAGCAACGGTTTGGTATTGATATCTATCCGGAGGTGAACGTGATATGAAACTGACTTTTCTTGGAACCGGAACATCTTGTGGCGTACCCACCATTGGCTGCCAGTGTCACACGTGTAGCAGCATGGATCCGCATGACAAACGTCTGCGCTGTTCGGCGTTGATAGAGACGGACAAGACACGACTGCTGATAGACTGCGGCCCTGACTTCCGCCAGCAAATCATGCCCCAACCTTTTCGTCGTATCGACGGTATTCTGATTACACATGCCCACTACGACCACATGGGAGGAATGGACGATATCCGCCCTTATTGTCAGTTTGGCGAAATCAACGTCTATGCCGATCCTATTGCCCGTCAAGGTATGCTGGAAATGTTGCCCTACTGTTTTGTCGAGCATCGCTATCCCGGGGTGCCAGCCATTCAGTTGCACGAGATTCACAAGCACGAGTCTTTCCGCATTGGCGATTTGGATATTCTGCCTTTCGAAGTGATGCACCACGACTTGCCTATCTTGGGTTATCGTATTGGTAAACTGGCCTATATTACTGATATGAAGACGATGGCAGAGGAGGAAGTGAAGTATGTGGAGGGATGCGAGACCCTCATTGTCAATGCGCTTCGCTCCAAGCCACATCACTCGCATCAGACATTGGAGGAGGCTGTCAGCTTCGCCAAAATGATAGGCGCCCGACAGACGTGGCTCATTCACAGCAGTCACGACATAGGCCGTCACGAAGAGGTAAACAGTCAGTTGCCCCCTGATATCCAGTTGGCATATGACGGACAGATTATCGAATGTTGATGGCTATTATTTCTTTTTCTTCCTACCGAACAAATGGCCGTAGGTCTTCATGAGCTTGCGCACCAGCAGGAACGCATCAATAGCCGTGATGCTGTTGCTGATGAGGTTGGTAACCAGTTCACCCTTTGTGTCAGCCTTCTGAGGAGCAGTCAGGTTGCGCCATAGCGTACCAATCTGCTCATTGTCCTTTTGAATGTCAGCCTGCAAAGCTTCTTTTCGCTGTTGGATATCTTCAAGGGTGTTGTAGACAGGTTGGGGCATACGCATTAATTTAATAAGGTGTCAGCCAGGAAACGGACGAGTGGTCGCTCAATCCAAGGCTTACGGAACATGAATACCAGAATAAGCAAGGCCAGGAAGGCGAGTGCCATGAGGAAGAAAGCCCATGCTGTGCCTATTAACGGACTGAGCCAATAGACAATGGCAAAGGAGAAGTAGAACAGCACGGCAACGCCCAATACCACCAGTACGATAGTCAGGGTAAGCGCTGTTATCAGGCGTACTACTTTCTCGATTACATTGAGCTTCAGATATTCCTTCTGAAGCCCCATGTAATCTTTGAGCGCCTCAATGAGTTGCGCAATGTTTTCTACGTTCTTGTCGCTAGAGAACATGATAGCTGGAGATTAAACCTCAGGAGCAGCTTCTGCAATGTCGTCAACAAGATCCTTCACTTCCTTGCGGGAAAGCTTGATGTTGTGCTTCTTCATGAAGTCGTCAACAGCATCCGTAATCTTAGTGCGGGTGTCTTCGCCCTTTTCAGGAGCCAGAAGAAGACCAATGACTGCTCCAGCGAGTGCTCCGCCGAAGAATGCGCCTAAATAACCTAAACTTCTCATAATCGTCTTATTTTAAAGTTAAACAATCCTATTTCGGAGGCAAATATACGGAAAGTTTTTCAAATTAACAAACTTTATGCAGCATTTTTTGTGGAATTTGCGTAAGATTGTGTATCTTCGCACTGATTTTTAGCAAGTCAAACAATTTTTATTAAAAAATACAAGCAAATAAAAGAATTATGAAAAAGTACACCGTATTATTCGCAGCCTTAGGCGCTGCAATGGTTTTCACAGGATGTAAGTCAAGTGAGAGTGCTTATAAGCAGGCTTACCTGAAGGCTAAACAGCAGGAAGAGATGCAGCAGCAGGCTGTAGCTCCAGCTACCAACGAGGCCAATGTCGTTGCTCCTATGGTTGAGAAACCCGTGAACCAGACTCAGGTTGTTGACAATGCCGACAACGTGACTGTTCGCCAGGAGAATGTGACCGTTGTCAGCGGTAGCGGACTGAAGAATTTTAGCGTAGTAGTGGGCTCTTTCTCCCTGAAGGCTAATGCTGAGGGACTGCAGCAGACGCTGAAGAATGAAGGTTACGATGCTCAGGTAGTGATGAACAGCAACGTTTCACCTGCTATGTATCGCGTGGTAGCTACTACTTTTGACAATAAGGCTGATGCTGCTGCCAGTCGTAACGGGCTGCAGACCAAGTATCCTGGTGCATGGCTGCTTTACGCTAAATAAGCAGTGGCCAGAATCCTGTCTATAGACTACGGCAAAAAGCGTACAGGAATAGCAGTTACCGACCCGCTGCAGTTGATTGCTGGCGGGTTGGCAACTGTTTCTACGTCAGAACTGTTCGATTACCTGAAGCGCTATGTTGCCAGCGAGGAGGTGGAGTGCATTGTGATTGGTGAACCGCGACAGCCCAACGGACAGCCCAGTGAGAATCTGGCTCGTGTGCAGCAGTTTGTCAATCGATGGCGCAAGGCGGTGCCGGCCATCCCGATAGAATACTACGACGAGCGCTTCACCTCGGTTTTGGCTCATCAGGCCATGATTGACGGAGGTCTGAAGAAGAAAGCGCGTCAGGACAAAGCACTTGTGGACGAAATCAGCGCGACCATCATCCTGCAGGACTATATGCGA
>Ga0129306_1002643_pt1 | contig 15230 bp, 14 predicted proteins | sample P827metagenome_FD_94438 | JGI IMG/M metagenome (GOLD analysis project Ga0129306, IMG submission 94438) | Capybara group fecal microbial communities from Wisconsin, USA - P827 metagenome | ecosystem: Host-associated > Mammals > Digestive system > Large intestine > Fecal | place: USA: Wisconsin...
CGTTCTGGATGCTGGAAAGACGCAGTTCCGGAAGGTTTTCGGCGAGCACCCGGCCGATGCGCTCAATGAGGGGAAGGTCACTGTGCTGGCCTTCGGCTTCACCGACCTTGACCAGATCCACCGTGCAGCCCTGCATCTGGGCTGCGCCGCGGCAGATCGCCTCGCAGCGTTCGGCCATGAAGGCGTTGATCTCCGTCGTCTCCCCGCGCACTTCCACCTGCATGCTGGCCAGGTCCGGGACTACATTGCGTCCGGTGCCCGCGTGCAGAACGCCCACGTTTACGCGGCTTTGTCCGCCGGAATGCCGGGGAATGGCGTGCAGGGCGAGCACCGCCTCCGCAGCGGCGAGAAGGGCATTGCTGCCCTTTTCCGGATAGCCGCCCGCGTGGGCGGCCAGGCCGTGGAAGATGACATCATACTTGGTGGTGGCGAGCGAACCCCAGGTTCCGGCCGTCACATCCCCGTCATCCAGCGAGTGCGTCGGTGCAATATGGTTTCCGATGAAAAAATCCACATCATCCAGATGCCCGGCAGCGGTCAGTGCACGCGCGCCGCGTGCGCCTTCCTCGGCCGGCTGGAAGATCAGTTTCAGTGTGCCGTGCAGGGAGGCGCGCAGCTGCATCAGGATCTCTGCGACACCCAGGCCGATTGCGGTGTGGCCGTCGTGCCCGCAGGCGTGCATCATGCCGGGATTGCGGCTGGAAAAGCCCTCACGGAAAGGCCGGTGCTCCGGATCCGTCCGCTCGGTCATGCCCAGGGCATCGATGTCAAAGCGCAGGGCTGTGACCGGGCCCTCTCCGCACCGGAGCATGCCGATGACCCCGGTGATGCCTTCCTTCATATCGTTTGTCAGATAGCTGCAGGGCGTGCCTTCCTGGGTGAGCACGGCCTGTGCATGCTCTTCAAGCACGGCCGCATCCGGAACGCCAAGACGCATCCCCGCGTCGAGGACTTCGCGTCCGGTGAGCACTTCATAGCCCAGGGCGTGCAGGCGCTCGGAGATGATGGCCGAGGTGCGCATCTCAAGAAAGCCGGTTTCCGGGTACATGTGGAGGGAGCGGCGGGTGCTGACCATCCGGGGCTGGAGCGCGCGGGCAAGGGAACGAACCTGATCGATGGAAGAGAGCATGTGGATACCTCCGCATTGATTGTGGATATCCTGCGGATGATTGCAGGATGGGCAGGATCATGGTAAGATCGGAACAAATCCGGTGAGCATGGAGGGAAAAGGCATGGCGGGAAGGATTCTGGTGATCGGGTCGAGCTGTGTGGATGTGATTCTTCAGCTGGATCATCTGCCGGTGACGGAAGAGGACATGCATCCGAAAAGTCAGCGCTTCCGCATGGGCGGGTGTGCATACAATGCGGCCAATATTCTGGGAAAAGCCGGTGCTGACGTGACGTTTGTGACACCCGTCGGCATGAAAGGGCTCTTCGGTCCGTTTGTCCTGCGCGCCGTGGAGGAGCAGCCCTGGGTGCATCCGGTGCGTCTTGAGGATGCAGAGAACGGCTGCTGCTACTGTCTGGTGGAGAAGGATGGCGAAAGGACATTCCTGTCCGTGCACGGCGTGGAGTATACCTTCTCCCCGGCGTGGATGCAGGATGTCATGGAGAAGCCCTTTGATTTCATCTATGTCAGCGGACTGGAAGTCGAGGAAAGGACAGGGGATGCGCTGACGGCCTTCCTGGAAGGCCTGAAGGGCGGAACGGTCTTTTATGCACCGGGTCCGCGGATCCTGACGATCCCGGCCGGGAGGCAGGATCGCATCCTGAACCTGCATCCGGTCCTGCACCTCAACCAGCAGGAAGCCTGCCGTTTCACGGGACTGGATGATCCGGAGACCGCTGCGCTCTCCCTGCATGAAAGAACAGAGAATGCCGTGATCGTGACCCTTGGAAAAGATGGGGCCCTGGCTGTGGACGGACGGGGCAGGAAGGCCTTTGCACCAGGCGTTCAGGCAGAGCGCATCGTGGACACGATCGGGGCCGGGGACGCCCATGCAGGCATGATGCTCTACGGCCTTGCCCGGGGCATGGATCTGGAGCGTACTCTGACGCTTGCCAACCGGGTATCGGCGCTTGTGGTCGGTGTCGAAGGCGCTTCCCTGGAAAAGGAAGCCCTGATGAGCCTATTATAAACCAAGGGAGGCGTTTGTTAAACGCCTCCCTTTGCATAACCATTCGGATTATTCGGCTGACGGCAGCTTTGAAGCGACCGCATAGAGGAACATGCGGCTGGTGACGGTCTGGGCCTCGCCCTCATAGAGACGGGCCAGGTCCTGTGTCATGATGCCGCTGTTGACCGTATCCATGACCGCCTTTTCCAGCCGATTGGCGAACGCCTGCAGTTCAGGCAGATCATCCATTTCGCCGCGCTTGCGCAGAGCACCGCTCCAGGCAAAGATCGTGGCAATCGGGTTGGTGCTGGTTTCTTCACCCTTGAGGTGGCGGTAATAGTGCCGGGTCACGGTGCCGTGCGCCGCCTCATATTCGTACTGGCCGTTCGGGCTGACGAGCACGCTGGTCATCATGGCGAGGGAACCGAAGGCGGTGGCGACCATGTCACTCATGACATCGCCGTCATAGTTCTTGCACGCCCAGATCACGCCGCCCCTGGAGCGGATAATGCGCGCCACGGCATCGTCGATGAGGGTGTAGAAATACTGAATGCCTGCGGCCTCAAAGGCTGCTTTGTAATTGGACTCGTAGATCTCCCCGAAAATATCCTTGAAGCGGTGGTCGTAGGTCTTGGAGATGGTGTCCTTGGTGGCAAACCAGAGATCCTCATGAATGCTCAGTGCATACTGGAAGCAGGCATGGGCAAACGATGTGATGCTGCTGTCGAGATTGTGCACGCCCTGCAGGATGCCGGGGCCTTTGAAGTCAAAGATGGGCTGACGGATTTCCTTTCCGTCTGCCCCGGTGAACACAAGCTCAGCCTTGCCGGGACCGGGGATATACATCTCGGAATTCTTATAGATATCGCCGTAGGCGTGACGCGCGATGGTGATGGGCTTTTCCCAGGTGCGGACGGTGGGGGAAATGCCCTTGACCAGGATCGGGGCGCGGAAGACCGTGCCGTCGAGAATGGCGCGGATGGTGCCGTTGGGGCTCTTCCACATCTGCTTGAGGCCGTATTCCTCCACGCGCTGGGCATTGGGCGTAATGGTGGCGCACTTGACGGCCACGCCGTATTTCAGTGTGGCATTGGCGCTGTCGACCGTCACCTGATCATTGGTTTCATCGCGGTGTTTCAGTCCGAGATCGTAGTATTCCGTTTTGAGGTCGACGTAGGGCTCAATGAGCAGCTGCTTGATATCCGCCCAGAGAATCCTGGTCATTTCATCCCCGTCCATTTCAACGAGGGGTGTTTTCATCTGAATCTTTGCCATGGTTCGTCACCTCATCTGCAACATTTATGTGAACAGAAAATATTGTAGCGATTCCTCCCTTTGCGGGCAAGGGATTTCAGCCTCTGAAAGGCCGAAAACACAAGAGATACAAAGGAAAAAACAAGAATTGTACAAAGCAGGGCAAAGAAACAGGCCGCCGGAACACTCCGGCGGCCTGATCAAATGGCTGAAAGTGCGCTTCAGACAACGCTCTGAAGCCCCAGTGTCTTTTCGATGAGCAGCATGACGCCCAGCGTCACGAGCATCATGATGGTGGCGAGCGCTGCAATGGTGGGATCGAAATGGTACTCCACATACCCCATGATCTCAATGGGCAGCATGGTGATGCCAGGGGCTGTGAGGAATGTGGAGAGCGAGACATTGTTGAAGGAATTGATCACGGCCATAACGCAGGCTGAGGCAATCCCGCTCTTGATGTTGGGCAGCACGATATGGAAGAAGGTGTAGCCTCTCGCTGCACCGAGACTTCCGGCGGCCTCCTCCATGGCGAAGTCAAAGTTGGCCAGGGACGAGGTGACCACGCGCATGACATAGGGTATCGAGAGCAGGGTATGACCGATGAGCAGACTGGGGATGACCGAGAGATTCCAGCGGGAAATGACATACCGGAGCATGATGAAGCCCAGCACAATGCAGGGGATCAGAACGGGGGAGAGGAACATGGTCTTGATGAGGTTCTTTCCGGGAAAACGGTACCGGTTCATGGCATACGCCGCGGGAACGCCCAGGAGCAGGGCAATGGCCGTCGCGGCGAGTGCGATTTCAATGGACAGGACGGCCGAATTGATGAAAGAGCGCATCTGGAAGACCTGCTGGTACCATTTGAGGGTGAATCCCTTCCCGGGAAAGACCAGCGCGTTCTGCTCTCCAAAGGATGAGGCCATGATGATGAGCAGCGGCCCGATGAGAAAGACATAGACCAGAAACGTGATGACCCCGAGGGTGATATGGTGTTTCTTTTTCACAGGGCTCGCTCCTCTCATCTCATGGTTTTGGATTCTTTCAGATTACTGTACGCCGAAGGTCTGGTTCCAGGACTCGGTCCAGGCAGGCAGCTGAGCGGCAACGAAATCCCAGTCGGGCAGGATCAGCTGATTGACCATATCGCCGTAGGTGAAGTTCATGGCATGCTCTTCGTCCAGGACAACGTCGGTGCGGACAGGGCTGTCCACGCCGTCCATGGCCTCGGCATACTGCACGTCATAGCTCAGATAGTAGTCGATGAAGAGCTGGGCCAGTTCCTTGTTCTTGGAACCGGTGACGATGTTGAGCATGTTGTAGCCGCCGAACATGCCTTCGGAAGGATTCACCCACACATAGTCGGGGTTGGCACCCTTGGCGGTGGTGTAGGAGTAGTCGAGCAGGACAGCCACGGCGATTTCACCCTGGTTGAGCATGGTGATGGTGTTGTTGGCGGAGGTGTAGGTGGACTTGACGTTGGCCTTGAGTTCAGCCAGCTTGGCGAAGATGGCTTCGTCATCGGTGCCGGGGGTCAGGTCGAAGGCCCTGGCCACGCCGTAGTAGAACAGGGGGCCGGAGGTGTTGGTGATGGCAGGGATGGCCACGGAGTCGGCCAGTTCAGGATTCCACAGATCGGCAAAAGACTTGATTTCCACCGGGCAGGTTGCGGGATCATAGACAATGCCCAGACGGTTGAAGGTGTAAGCCGGGCCGTAGCCTTCGCCCATGGGAGCCTTGGCGTTGTCATAGATGGCGCTCAGGTTGGTCAGGGCAGCGGTGTCGAGGGTATCGATCTTGCCTTCGGCCATGAGCTGCTTGACGAACATGTCGCCGATGATGACGACGTCGTAGTCGCCTTCAGCGGCTTCAGCAATCTTGGAGACGCGCACAGCATTGGAAGCGCCGTCGGCAACGATGGTGCAGCCGGTCATTTCCATGAAGGGATCATAGATGTTCTTCTGCAGGAGCTCTGCGTTGAAGGCGAAGGTGGAGATGGTCAGGGTCTGACCGGCATAGGGCTTCTCTTCAGCGGTGGCAGCGGAAGCGACGCACAGAAGCATCATGGCTGCGAGGACAAGAGACAGGAACTTGCGCATGGTGGTTTCCTCCTTCAAATGTTCACTGGTTGGATGGGTTGATAAGGATGATTTTATTCGCACTCAGCTCCAGCAGAACACTGGCGCCGAGGGGATAAACCTGGGACTGGTCCGCCTTGACGACAAACTCGCCGATGGCGGTGCGGACATTGTACTGCACGGTCCGGCCGAGGAAGGTGGAGACGAGGACTTCACCGGACACCCCGTTGAGGGCATTGCTGCCGGCGGGAAGGATCTGGACGTCCTCGGGCCGGATGCAGCCGGTGAATGCATCCCCGGGGCGGTCCAGGGCGACATGCATGGGGGAGCCGTTCTCTGCTGTCAGCTGACCGGAGACGCGGGAGAGTTTAAAGAAATTCTCAAACCCGACAAAGTGCGCGATGAACTCGGTTTTCGGGGCATTGAAAATGTGTGCGGGGGTATCCATCTGCTCGATCACGCCGCCGTTCATGATGGCGACCTGGTCGGAGATGGCAAAGCATTCCTCCTGGTCATGCGTGACATAGATCGCCGTGAATCCGAGCTCCTGCTGCAGGCGGCGGATTTCCACGCGCATCTTGACGCGCAGCTTGGCGTCAAGATTGGAGAGCGGTTCGTCAAACAGCATGAGGTCGGGCCGGATGACCATGGCGCGGGCCAGGGCAACTCGCTGGCGCTGACCGCCGGACATTTCGCGCGGATAGCGGCCTTCAAAGCCTTCCAGGTCTACGAGACGGAGCATATCCATGACCCGCGTGCGGATCTCGGTTTTCGGAAGTTTCCGCATCTTCAGGCCGAAGGCGACATTGTCAAAGACGGTCATGTGCGGGAAGAGCGCATAGCTCTGAAAGACAAAACCAAAATTGCGCTTGTGCAGCGGGACATGCGTGATGTCTTTTCCGTCAAAGGAAATCGTGCCTTCATTGGGTTCTGAGAAACCGGCAATGAGGCGCAGCGTGGTGGTTTTGCCGCAGCCGGAGGAACCGAGCAGGGAGACGAAATCCCCGCGGTTCACGCTCAGATTGAAATCACGGAGAATGATGTTTTTGTCATAACCGGCGGTAATGTGGCTGAGTTCCAGGAGCGCCATGATGTCACCTTCCTTTCCGTGATCAGGCAGCGAGCGGGTTGATTTTGCGGCTGAGGCGGTTGAAGACGGACGAAACCAGCATGGTGACGACAATCATGACAACCGCGATGGCGGAGGCCTGCGCCCAGTCGCGCAGGCTCATGGCGTACTGGTAGACCATGGTGGAGAGCACCTGGGTATCGGTGGCACCGAGCAGCTGGGGCGTGGTGTAGGCGGTCATGCAGCCGGTAAAGACAAGCACGGAGCCGGTGACCAGACCGGACACGCTCAGGGGGAAGACAATGCGCAGGAAGGATACAAAGCGCGTTGCGCCAAGGCTTCCGGCGGCCTCGGTGAGGTCTTCCGGAATGGAATCCATCACGCCCAGGAGCGAAAGGATCATCTGGGGAAGGAAGAGCTGCACAAAGCCGACGGTCATGGAAAACTCATTGTAGAGAAGCGACTGGGGACGGGCGAAGAGACCGGATGCCACCAGGAACTGGTTGACAATGCCCTTCTTCCCGAGAATGACCATCCAGCTGAAGGAGCGGATGACAGGGCTTGTGAAGAGCGGGAAGACGGCGAAGGCCATCATGATGCCCTTGTGCTTCGAATAGCGGGAAATGTAGTAGGCGCAGGGAAAACCGAGCAGCGCACACAGGAGTGTGGACAGAAGGCTCAGACGGACGCTCCGCCCGAAGACCTGCTGGAAGTACACATTCCGGATCAGGCCGGAATAATTGGCCAGGGTAAAGCTGCTCTCCGGGAAAAAGGTCGAGATGACCACAGAAAAAAGAGGGATCAGCATGAAGACTGTGATGAACAGCGATCCCGGCAGCACCAGAAGCAGCCAGAAGCTTTTTCTCATGTGCGATGTCATACCATCCCTCCTCGATTCACAAAGAATGTTCGGAAAACAAGCGGATTGTATCATATGTGGTGCAGGCGCGTCAACAAACAAACAGAAAATATCGAAGAACAAATGCATAATTCGGAAAAATGTTCGCAAACCCGCCATGCGGCATGCAGTCATTTCTGCGCGAAAAAAGGCAGCCGGACGGCTGCCTGAAGACCTGTTGATGATGGAAGGTTCACAGGGTTTTCTTTTTCCCTGCGAGCATACGGTCAATGACCATGAAGAGATAGCCCAGGACCACAAAGGCGACGAGGAGGCCGAGGATCCAGAACGCCATGCCGCCGATGCCGACCTTTTCCGGGTTGAGGAAGAAATAGGGATAGATGACGGGATCCGTGCCGGCATAGTTCATGATGCTGCTGTCAAAGCCCCGGAGCGCTGCGTGAATGAACACGTAGACCACATAGCCCAGCGGGAAGAGCGGGGTGAGGAGCGGGGTTTTCCAGTCCATTGTTCCGTGCTTGTAGAAGACGGCCCAGTCGACCATGAAGAGAATGGGGAGCACAATGTGGCCCAGCAGGCATTCCACCTTGTAGTTCAGTGCGGGATCCCGGGCCGGATCATTGGCGAGGAGCGCATTGAAGACGATAAAGGTGATGATGAGCCCCAGCATGATGATGAAATGCACACGCGGCGCTGTCGATACATAACTGTCCTCTTTTTTCCGGGCTGTCTGGACCAGCTCGGCGATCATCATGCCGGTCGAGATATAGCAGGTGAGATTGGTGAAGTAGATATAGAAGTCACTGGAAAACTTCATATCAAAGAAACCGACGCTGCCCACACAGGCCACAAGGGCGAGTGCACAGAACATGGACTGAAAGATCAGCTGGGCTGTTCTGCTTGTGGAGAGAGCCTTCATGTGGTGGTCATCCTTTCTGATGCTGCACCTTACGCGCAGGGCAGATCATGCGAGTTCGTCTTTTAAAAGGATGATATGCCGGATCCGATTTTTGTCAAGCAGGCTGCAGTGCGTCCGATGCATCGGAAAGGATCACTTGCTGCCTGCGAGGAGAATGCTGGTGGAAGCGGCCCGGATGTGTTCGAGCATGAGGCGCTCGGCCTCGTCCGGGTTATGGTCCACAATGGCTCTGTAGATCGCCATATGTTCTTCCAGGGATTTGCTTGCGCGGTCCGGGGCGGACAGGGAGGCCTTGCGGTACTTGACGATGCGCATGAGCAGGGGCTCCAGGGTGTGCTGGAGCGGTGCGCTGTTGCAGGAATCGTACATGGCCTGATGAAACAGGCTGTCCATTTCCTTGATGTTCTCGGAATCGTCCCGCTCGGTGTAGAAGGCCTGAAGATCCAGATCCTCCTTCATCTTTTTGAGCTGCTCGGGTGTGGCATGCTCGGCCACGCGGCGGGCAACGAGGCCTTCGAGGCGGTAGCGGATTTCATAAATGTCACGGATATCCTCGGGGGACACGCCGACAACCTGAACGCCGTGCTTGGTGTTTTCCAGCAGGTGTTCCTGACACAGGCGGCGGATCGCCTCGCGTACCGGGGTGCGGCTGACGCCGAGGCGGTCGGACAGCGCGGTTTCGGTGAGATATTCCCCGCGCTCTAGAGTGCCGTTGAGAATATCCCGTTCAATGACGTCAAAGACCTGGTCGGCCAGGGAAAGCATCTGATGTTCCATACGCGTCTCCTTTACTCATCCAGTTTGCCGAGCTTTCCGCCGGTGAGCTCTGCCACTCTGGTTTCAATTTCGTTGGGGCTCAGGGAGGCAACGCGGCCGTCGGCGAACTGTTCATCCACCCATTCCTTGAGCGTGACAACCAGCGGACTCTGCTTGTTCAGGGCATCGGCATCCGTCAGGTGATAATGATCGTTGAGCCAGTAGGCGATGCCGGCCAGTCCCGAGTTCGGGCCGATCATGACGGAGGCAGGGCGGTTGAGGATCTTCTTGGTATTGAAGATGTTGTAGATCTCCTCGTCCTTCATGAGGCCGTCGGCATGGATGCCGGCGCGGGTGACGTTGAAGTTTTTTCCGACAAAGGGCTGCATGGGCGGCACTTCATACCCGATTTCGCGGCGGAAATAGTCGGCGATTTCGGTGATGACGGTGGGATCCATGCCGTCGAGCGATCCGCGCAGGGCCGCGTATTCAAAGCACATCGCTTCCAGCGGAATATTGCCCGTCCGCTCCCCGATGCCCAGCAGCGAGCAGTTGACAGCGCTTGCGCCATAGAGCCAGGCCGTGGACGCGTTGGTGACGGCTTTGTAGAAGTCATTGTGTCCGTGCCATTCAAGGTATTCGCTCTCGACGTCGGAATAGTGCTGGAGACCGTAGATGATGCCCGGCACGGAACGCGGCAGGGCGACCTCGGGATAGGGGACGCCGTAGCCCATGGTGTCGCAGGCACGGATGCGCACAGGGATGCCGGCCTCACGGCTCATGCGGGTGAGCTGATTGACAAAGGGCACGACAAATCCATAGAAGTCCGCGCGGGTGATGTCTTCGAGGTGACATCTGGGCATGACGCCGGACTCAAAGGCCAGGGCGACCGTGTCCAGATATTTCTTCATCGCCTCGCCGCGGGTCAGCTTCATCTTTTTAAAAATGTGATAGTCGCTGCAGGAGACCAGAATGCCGGTTTCCCGAATGCCCAGATCCCTGACGAGCTTGAAGTCTTCCTTTGTTGCGCGGATCCAGGTGGTGATTTCCGGAAAGTGGTAGCCCAGGTCCTGGCAGCGGCGGATGGCCTCGCGGTCCTTGGCGGAATACACGAAAAACTCGGTCTGGCGGATGATGCCGTAGGGACCGCCCAGACGGTGCATATATTTGTAGAGTTCGACAATCTGATCGACGGTGTACGGATCCACCGACTGCTGTCCGTCGCGGAAGGAAGTGTCTGTAATCCAGATTTCTTCCGGCATGTTGATCGGGACGCGGCGATGGTTGAATGCGATCTTGGGAACGCTTTCGTAATCGTAGATGTCACGGTAGAGATTGGGTTCGGCGACATCCTGAAGGGAATACCGGTATGTTTTCTGCTCAAGCAGGTTGGTCTTCGATGAGGTTTCAAGCATAAGGGCGGGCCTCCGTTCTTGTATACATGTATACAAGTATACCCTGCAATAACCAGAAAACAAGTGCATCAGCCCCCTGTGAGAAGAAAACACAAACAAAAGACAATCGGAGAGGGGCCGGTCCCTCGAAATCTGCTGAAAAGGTGAAAAGCGTACAGACACCTTTCAGACAGAAATCACACAGGGGACGCCGGATGTTCACAACGGCGCGGTACACTCATCTCATTCCATCCGGAAGATGCAGACCGGGGGAAAAATCCATGGAAGAAGAGGGAATTGACGATGGGCTGAAAGAAAAAGCAGACAGAGGATAACGGCTTGTTTCCGTGAAGATATCCATACTGAAAAATGAAAGGAGAAACAAATTCATGAAAAGAATGTTTGCAATGATTCTGGCACTCGCCATGCTGGCCGTGTCTGCAGCCATGGCAGAAGGAGACAGCAGCGCCCAGAGTGAAACGACACAGACCCGCATGCAGGAAACCGTGCAGCAGGGGAGAGGTCCGGGACGCCGCCGGGGTCCGGGAAAGGCACCCGGCACGTCCGCAGTGCAGCCGGGTGTGAATGACCCGTCTGCCGCAGGAGGGACGACCGCAGAGCAGCCCGATGCGACAAGTCAGGCGACGGCAGCAAAGGGAGCGGATGGAAGCAGCGCGGACGCAGAAAAGGAAGGCCAGGCATCCACTGCGGGAAAGAACCGCAGCGTGAGGGCAAAGAGAGAAAAGGTTCAGACAGAGGAGAGCACGGAGGCCCGGACGGAAAAGAAGGAAATGCCATCCGGAGAAAAAAAGAACGGCACGCGCCCCGCAAACAGAGGCAGGGCCTCAAAAGCGGGAAAACCGGATCAGCAGGGTGAGGTGAAGGCGCCGGAAGCAGGCGCGGAAACCCCGAATGATCTGCCAGAGACGGGTGCGGATACTCCGGAGACAAACGTCCCTGCTGTGGCGGGTTTTGAAGCCATGGCAGAGAGTGGTGTCATTTCCGGGGAAACCCTGGAGGAGATCAGGACATATATTGAAAAGAACAGCCTGGAAGCTGCAGACGCCGGAAGTGTGCTGGAAAAGCTGCTCGAGGACAGTGTGATTACAAAGGCAGAATATGACGCGATGTCTGCTGCCCGCTGACAGGCTTCCATCCTCTGCAGGGCGCAGGGGAAATCTCTGGAAAAACAAACCAGCTGCCGTCTGAATCTGCATGATCAGCGGCAGCTGGTCTTTTTCTGTCTGAATGATGCGGGGATGGGTTCCATTTCCTGCCCTTCTTCGTGTGTCAGAAGGATTCCTGCGCAGGTCATGCCTTCTGCGGCTTTCCGGAGGCGAGAAAGGCCATGACCAGGATGATGAGCCCGCCGAGCACCTCGCGCGCCTGAGGGAATTCACCGATGAAGAGGGAAGCAAAGAGAATGCTGTAGACAGTTTCCATCCCGGCGACAATGCCGGCGGTCTGCGCCGACACATGTTTCTGGGCGGAAACAAACAGGGAAAAGGCGAGCGCGGTGCAGATCAGGCCGATGGCCGCGATGCCGAGGACATCCGGGGCAGTGAGCGGCTCTCTGCGGACAAGAAGAACGGGGAAGAGGACAGCTGCGGCAGCGGACTGTTCCCGGAAGCTGACCCAGGTGCCGCTGTAGGAATGGGAGAGCCGGCGGTTGATGAGCGTAAGAAGGGCATAGGTCACACTCGACACCATGCCGAACAGGATGCCGACGGTGGTGTTATTGGAAAAGGAAAACTCGGGCACCGTGATGAGGACACCGGCAAGGAGGCCCAGGGAGAGGAGCACGTTTCTTGGAGACATCTTCTCGTGGTAGAGGAGAGGCTCCAGGAAGAGAAGAAACAGAGGAAACGTGGAATAGGTGATCGTTCCGATGGCGACGGAGGCCATCCGGACAGACTGAAAAAACGAAGTCCAGTGGGCGGCCAGGAGCAATCCGGCCAGACAGGTCAGCACGGTATCTTTCCCTGATAAAGCACGCAGTGACTGTTTTCTGAAAAGCAGCATCGCGAGCAGGACCAGAGAGGAACACAGGACGCGTCCGCCGGCCAGGGTGACGGAGGATACGCGGACGATCCGTCCGATCACGCCGCTGAGGGCGAACATCATCACGGCCAGATGCAGGGAAAGGATCGGCTGCGGTGCATGCGTGGCATGTTTCTTCATAAACGTTCTCCAAAAAAGAATCGGAAGTTCGGGAAAATGCTGTGTGTATCATAATACGGATGGCAGAGAAGATCAAACCCTGCGATGGAAAACAAAACAGACACCGCCCTTGAGCGTCAGCAGGCGGTGTCTGTTTTTGATCAGTTGCACAGGGGCAGGGGGATTACAGGGAGACCGGCACAGCGTCGCTCTGTTCTCCGCGCTTTTCGCGGTACAGCCTGGGACTGACGCCGAACTTCTTTTTAAAGGCGCTGGAGATCGTCCGCCGATGGGCTGGAACACCTTTGGCACCAATATTACCGATCAGCTGATCCGTGAGAGCACGGATGCATTCCTCAAGCTCGGGTGAAACCGGGCTTTCCTATAAGCTGATCGGGCGGGGAACACAGACGCTCTACTGCCTTGCATGCATGTCGGAGCGCTTCTGGATTTCCACCGCCCAGCTCCGGGAAATGGCGGAGCACTTCAGACAGTCGGGGTGCACGCTCTTCACGTAATGCAAACGGGAAGGCCGGGAGGGGATCCTGGCAAAACAAATGGAATAGTTGCAAATGGGGGCCGCCTCCGGTGAGGCAGCCCCCATTGACTATTTGTGATTTGTCTGGATAACCCAACAGGATCTGAAGAATACAGTCCGGTTATCCTGAGTGAACAGGGTTTCTCTGACCTTTCGATTATCTCCTTTTTTTCTTTTGACTTCTCGCAGAGATGGAATCTTCAATGTAATCCGGGAGGAAAAGAACACCAGGGATCAGCGCTGCGGCCATCAAAACGAAGCTGATAAACGGGGGTACCGTAAACCGGGGAACGCTCCCGTCAAAGATGCGGGCAATCAGGGAGGCAACGGTGTATCCGATTTCCCCGAACAGCGCGCCAAAGCAGTCAAGGATCATCTGGAAGGTATGGGCAAATTCATAGGCCAGCGGGAAATCGCGCAGAAAGCCGGCAAACGCGTCAATGACTTCTGAGCTGACATGAAAGTACGTGCCCTGGGCATAATAGAATATGGAGCAGATGATCATGGGGAGCAGCAGTATATCGACCGTGCCATACACGTCCCGGAACATACGTTTCACGGTTTGCTTGCTGATGACAGCCAATGCAATGTAGCTCCCAAAAAAGAGCAGGGCGAGGATGCTCTGCGCCGTCTGCGTGGCCGCCGCAGCGCCGAAAACGCGGATTCCAAACATGGGGATCAGTCCAACCCCCACCAGCACAAGGTTCAGAGGCTGAGCTCTGAGCCTGACTTCCCCTTTGAACAGAGCGACCAGCCACTGGACAAAGATGACAAGGGCCCAGAGGCCGGCAATCAGGGTGATGACTCTCATCAGGTAAAAAAGAAAGGTGGAAGAGTGAAAGGACGCATTGTTGATCTCCGCCTCAATCCAGGATATGGCGGTGATTCCAAGAACAAAAGTGACCGCCACAGGTTCATTGTCGCCAAAGAAACAGCCAAATACAGCCAGGGAGGCTGCCAGGGCAAAGATCGCCGAGAGCGGAAGCATCAGGAGTCCCATGGTGGGTGAATCTGCTGCATTTGTCACAAGCGAATAGGTGGATGAGAGGACAAACGCCGTATAAAACGGCAGAGCCAACGGACGAAAAAACGGCAGGCTCGCTCCGCCTCGAAAGTACATATTGATGAAAAGACCGACCAGGAGATAGCACAGGGCATCACGGAAGGAATCAGGGTTTACCATTACCGCCATCAGCAAAGTGGTGACGCAAATCCCCGCAAAGGCGGCCAAGGATAACTCGCCTTTCATATCGTCCAGAAGGTCAGGCTCCTCAAAAACCAGAAAACCGCCAAACCCGTCATCGGAAATATGCAGCATAGAAAAGGACCTCCTTCGATTCAGTGAGCGGGCCGTGATCTTCCTCTGCTGTGACATTCCTGCCGAACATATTCTGATTCATGATTTCTGTCCGGCAGGATCAGCCAACCATGCCATGACCCAACAGGTAAAGTATAACACGTCCTGCACATCGTCGGAAGTTTGTCCTTTGTATTCAGTTTGTATACCGGAGAGCAGGGCATTTCAGTCACTGGAATGCTTTTTTCATTGGCTCATCCCGGGAAAAGAATCTTCATTTTGAATCCGCTCCTTTTGGACTGCCTGTTTCTTTCCCAGGGAACGCAGAAAAAACAGCAGGGAAAGACCGAAGACGCAACAAATGTCCTTTTCTGTGATATGCTCTGCGATACGACGGCAGGAAGGAGTGGACAGCATGATCCGGCAGGCAGAAGAAAGGGACATCCGGGCGATCGCGGAGACCTATACGGCGCTCCTGACATGGGAAAAGGAGCACGGCGGACAGTCCAACTGGGTCCTGGATGTCTACCCGACCCGCGCTGTGCCCGAGGAGAAGGTGCCCAGGGGTGAAATGTTTGTGCTCGAGGAGAATGGGGAGATCTGCGCAAGCATGGTGCTCAATCAGGAGCAGCTGCCGGAGTATGCGCAGATTCCCTGGAAGAATGCAGCCGAACCGGGGGAAGTGCTGGTTATCCATACGCTCTGTGTCCCGCCGGAAAAGGCCGGGCGGGGATTCGGGACGCGCATGATTGCGTTTGCGCTTTCCCATGCGCGGGAATTGGGGTGCAG